>JACCDV010422653.1_pt1 | contig 22698 bp, 16 predicted proteins | sample 7446131 | NCBI WGS metagenome assembly JACCDV01 (sample SAMN15323448, study PRJNA562643) | freshwater metagenome | isolation source: river surface water | place: USA:Blue River Watershed | collected 2017-08-17
CACGATGTCGAGGTCGCTGCCATAGCCCAGCTCTTTGCCGCCGAGCTTGCCGTAGCCGATGATGGCGTGGCGCGGTGCGTCGCGGTGTTTCTGGCGCAGGCGTTCCCAGCACCAGCGGCCGGTGACGCGCAACACCGCGTCAGCCAGCGCGCTCAGGTCGTCTGCCACCTGCTCCACGGTGAGTACGCCCTCCACATCGCGCGCCAGGGTGCGAAAGGTTTCGGCGTGGTGAGCTCGTCGCAGCAGGTTGAGCAGTTCCTCGTCGTCGTCTTCGCCCGTATGGGCCAGTGAGCGTTTGCGTGCTTCCAGTTCTCCCTCGAACACGACCGGGTCGAAGCGTTCCTCGTACAACTGCCGTCCGGCGAGTTCGTCGATCACGCCAGGGTGTTTGAGCAGGTAGCGCGCCGGCCATTTGGCGGCACCGAACACCCGCAGCAGGCGCTCGTGCACCGAAGGCCGCTCCTGCAGCAGCGCCAGGTAGCTTTCGCGACGCAGCAGGGGCTCGATCCAGTCGGCCATGCGCAGCGCGCCCTGTTCGCTGACCCGCCCTTCGTCCAGCCAGGCGCCGGTGCGTTGCACCAGACGCGCCAGGCGCTGTCGGGTGTCTTCGCGCAGTGCGAGCACCCGCGGGTGTTCGCACCAGTCACGCACCTTGGCGGCAAAGGCCTCTGGCAGCTGCGGCAGCACGGATTGGAGGTCCTCCACCGCGCTGCGGGCTTTGCCATTGCAGCCCTTGCCTTTGCACTGCCCGGCGGTGGTGCCCAGGAGGGTGTCGAATTCCTGGGCCACGGTCTCGCGGTGGGCGTCCAGCGCATGCAGGAAGGCGCATGCGTCCGGAAAACCCAGCGTGTGGGCGATCCAGGCCAGGTCGTCGTCGCGGGTGGGCAGGATGTGGGTCTGCTGGTCGTCCAGGTACTGAATGCGGTGTTCTACCCGGCGCAGGAAGTCGTAGGCACTGGCCAGCGCGCCGACCTTTTCGGCAGGCATCAACCCGGCACGTTCCAGGCGCGGCAGCGCGGCCAGGGTGGGGCGGGTGCGCAGTTCGGGAAACTGACCGCCACGCACCACCTGCAACAGCTGCACCGTGAACTCGATCTCGCGGATGCCTCCGCGCGAGAGTTTGACGTCGTATGCCCGTTCCGGGTGACCGGCGGCCCGCTTGCTGGCGTGGTCCCGGATTTGCCGGTGCAGGGTGCGCAACGACTCGAACACGTTGTAGTCGAGGTAGCGGCGGAATACAAACGGCAGCACCACCCCTCGCAGCGCTTGTGCGCTGCCGCTGCGAACCGCGCTGAGTGGTGCGACCACCCGGCTCTTGAGCCAGGCAAAGCGCTCCCACTCTCGGCCCTGCACCAGAAAATACTCTTCCAGCGCACCCAGCGAAACGGCGGGGGGGCCGGAATTGCCGTTGGGGCGCAACGCCAGGTCGACCCGGAACACCTGGCCGTGTTCGGTGGTGTCGCCAATCAGGGCATACACCCGCTTCACGACTTTGGCGAAATACTCGTGGTTGCTGATGCGGTTGCGACCCTCTGTGTTGCCGGCGGTTTCGCCGTCATGGTCGTAGACGTAAATCAGGTCAATGTCGCTGGAGACGTTGAGCTCGCGGGCGCCAAACTTGCCCATGCCGATGATCCACACCTCGGCACGGCGCCAGACCGGACCTTGCGCTGCAGGCACTGCCGGGTCGGCGTACTGGGGTGCGCCGTACAGGTCGTCGAGTTCGCGCAGCGCATCGGTCAGTGCGGCGTCCAGCGCCAGTTCGGCCAGCTCGGTCACGGCACGGGTCACCACGGCCAGCGGAGCGTCACATTCGCAGTCCAGCACCGCCAGACGTTCGAGCACCAGATGGCGCAAGACCCGCAATGCGCCGCTCAGGTCCAGGCCCTGTTCACGCAGTTGCTGCAACACGGCCGCCATCATGGTGGCGGTCGGGGCGCCGGGGGGGAGGTGGTGACTTTCGCGCTCGTAGCGGCGCCGGATGCGCTGCACAAAGCGGGAATGCACGGCCGCGCCGTCGTATTTCGATACAAATTCCGTGCCGTGCGCCGGCGCCACGGGGTCAGAGGCCATCATAATTTCGCGTGCTCAAGAATCCGGACATCGCCCACCCTTCGCGTCTCCTCCGAACGGCGGCGTGGTCGGCGCGCCTGGCCTTATGGCTGGTGCTCACGGTCTGGAGCCTGTTCGCCCTCAGCTGGGGGGTGCTGCATATCGTCATTGTGCCGCGAGTTGACGATTGGCGCTCCAGTCTGGAGTCGGTGGCCACTCGCGCGTTGGGGGTGACCGTGACCGTGGGGCAGGTCACTGCGGAGTCCGAGGGCGGCGTGCCATCGTTTCAGTTGCGTGATGTTCGCTTGTGGGACCGCGCCGGCCGCGAGGCGCTGCACCTGCCTCAGGTGCGCGCCGCCCTGTCGGTGCGCTCTCTCTGGCGCCTGGGCGTTGAGCAGTTGGTGATCGAGGCGCCGGTACTGGCGGTCAGGCGTACTGCGCAAGGCCGCATCGAAGTGGGTGGTATGGAGCTGGGTCAGGGCGCCGATGATGACGGGCGCTTGGCCGACTGGTGGTTTGATCAGGCCGAGCTGGCGGTGCTGAACGGCGAGTTGCACTGGACCGACGAAACCCGGCCTGAAGCGCCCACGCTGGTCTTGCGCGAAATCGACTGGGTGGCCCGCAACGCGGGTCGCCAGCACCACTGGCGGCTGGACGCCACGCCACCGAGCGAATGGGGCGATCGCCTGAGTGTGCGCGGGCGCTTCACCGGTCCTTTGTGGCCCAGCCGACCCGGCGACTGGCGGGGGTGGGCGGGCACGCTTTACGCTGACCTGCCCCGGGTCGATTTGCAGCACTTGCAGCGTTACGGGTCGTTGCCTGCTTCGTGGGGCGTTGAAGTGGATCAGGGTCGCGGTGCATTGCGGGCCTGGGTCGAATGGCAGCGCGGCCAGGTGGCGCAAGCGCAGTTGGACATGGCCTTGCCGGAGGTGGCCTTGCGCTGGGGGCAGCCCGAGCGTGAGCGGTTTGCCTTGAACGACCTGTCGGTTCGGTTGCAGGTGCAGCGCGACGGGCCGCGCACTCAGGTCAGCACGCAGGATTTGAGGTTTGTCACCCCCGATGGCCTGCAGTGGCCGGCAGGAGATGTCACCTACCTCTATGGCGAGGCCCCCGATGGTCGGCTGGAACACTGGGCGTTGCAGGCGGACCAGGTGGACCTGGCACCGTTGCAAAAGTTGGCCCAACGCCTGCCTGTGCCTGCTGAGTGGCGCGCTGCCCTGGCCGAAACCCAGCCCCAGGGCCGGGCCGAGGCGTTGTCTTTGAAGTGGGATGCGGCACAGGGCGCGCAGGGCGAGCGGTGGTCTGCCGCCGGACGCCTGCAGGGTTTGGTGCTGGCCCCGGGCGCAGTGCCCGCACCGGTGGCGGGGCAGACCATTCCGCCCATGGGTCGCCCAGGGCTGTCGGGGGTGGATCTTGTATTCGACCTTGACCAAGCTGGTGGCCGCGCCGAGGTGGACATGGCCGATGGCAACCTGGTGTTCCCAGGCGTGTTTGAAGAGCCCACATTGCCTCTGAACCGCTTGCGCGCCGATGTGCGGTGGACGGTGCGGGGTGAGCAACTGGCGGTGGATGTGGGTTCGCTCAGTTTTGCCAACGCCGACGCTGAGGGGCAGGGGCAGCTGCGCTGGCAGACCGCAGACCCAGCGATCAGCAGCGCTGCGTCGCGATTTCCGGGTGTGCTTGATCTGGACCTGACCATGGTGCGCGCTGACGGTGCCCGAGTGCACCGCTACCTGCCGCTGTCCATTCCCAGCGACGTGCGGCGCTACCTGCGCGAAGCGGTGCGTCAGGGCGATGCGCGCAATGCCCGTTTCCGGGTGCGCGGCGATCTGTGGGATTTCCCGTTTGCCGATCCCTCGCGTGGGCAGTTCGAGGTGCGTGCCCAGTTGCAGAATGTTGCGTTCAGCTATGTGCCCCCGCACCTGATGGCACCGGGCGCGCCGGCCTGGCCTGCGCTGGAGCCGGTGCAAGCCGAGTTGCACATTGACCGGGTCGGTTTGCTGCTGCGCGGCGCGGCCGGTGGCGTCGCTGGTGCGCGACAGCTGCAGGCAGCCCAGGTCGAGGCGCGCATCGCCGATTTCACCGCAGACGCCCCACTGTTGCAGGTGCGTGGCAAGGTGCTGGGGCCAGGTGACGAAGCGTTGGCCTTCGTGAACGGCTCTCCGCTGGGTGGGCTGCTGGGTGATGTCTTGCGCGAGGCCCGTCTGCAGGGCCGGGTTGAAGTGGGCTTGCGTTTGGACCTGCCCCTCCAAGATGTGCAGTCGGTGAAGGTGGCAGGCCAGTTGCGGCTGCAGGGCAACGACCTGCGCGTGTCGCCAGCCTCGCCCTGGTTGCAAAGCACCACGGGTGTCCTCGACTTTGACGAGCAGGGCTTCCGCGTGCCGCAGGCGACGGCCCGGCTGTTGGGGGGCGAGTTGCGTTTTCAGGGCGGGATGGTGCGCCAGGGCGGCCGGACCGAAGTGCAGTTCCAGGGTCAGGGCACCGCCAGCGCCGATGGTTTGCGGCGCGCCGCCGACATGGGCGAGGCGTGGGCCAACTTGGCGGTGCTGGGCCAGAGTGCCGAGGGCAGCGCCAGTTACCAGGTGCGCTTTGGTGTCGTGCCTGAAGGTGTGCAACTGCTGGTGGAGTCGGGCCTGCAAGGTTTGGCACTGGCTTTGCCGGCTCCTTTGACCAAGGCAGCGGCCCCGGCCGTGCCATTGCGGGTCGAGCTGAACCCTGTGTCACCCGGCGCGGGCGCGTCGCGCGACCGCATCCTGGACCGCTTGACGGTCGAGCTGGGCCGTGCTGACGCGCCTTTGCTGAGTGCCCTGTATGAGCGGGAACACGGCCCGCAGGGAACCCGAGTGTTGCGCGGCGCGTTGTCGGTGCGCAGCGAACGCCCTGCCTTGCCCGATGCGGGCGTGGCGGCGCAGCTGGCTCTGGGCCAGATCGATTTGCAGGCCTGGGAACGATGGGCCGACGCCTGGCCGACGGACGGCGGGCAGAGCGCGCCACAGCGCTGGGCCGACAGCATGGCCTATTGGCCCACCCAGGTTGGCGTGTCGGCCGACCGCCTCAGCCATGGCGGTCGCGAATTCCATGACCTGGTGGCAGGCGGATCGCGTGAGGGTGACAACTGGCGGCTGACACTGGTAGCGCGCGAACTCAACGGCTATGTCGAGTACAGACCCAGCCGGGGCGAGGTGCCGGGCCGTGTGTATGCCCGGCTGACGCGGCTGGCCCTGCCGCCGGCCACCGCATCGCAGGTGGAACAGTTGCTGCAGACCCAGCCGCGGCTGGTCCCAGCCCTGGACGTGGTGGTGGATGAGTTGGAGTTGAACGACCGGCGCCTGGGCCGACTGGAGGTGCTGGCTGTCAATCGCCAGGCGCCTCTGGCTCAGCGTGATGCAGTGCGCGAATGGCGCTTGAACACCTTGAACCTGACCGTGCCAGAAGCTCGCTTGCAGGCCAGTGGCAATTGGGCGGCCATCGGTGGTGCAGCCCGCGATCCGGCACCGCGCCGGACCGCGCTCAATGTCCAACTCCAGATGACCGATGCCGGCGCGCTGCTGGAACGTTTTGGCATGCCGGGCGTGGTGCGTGGGGGCCGTGGCACGCTCAGCGGGACGCTGGGCTGGCTGGGTTCGCCATTGGCGCTGGACATTCCCTCTCTGGGTGGCGAGCTGCAGCTGGACGTGCAGCGCGGCCAGTTTCTCAAGGCTGACCCCGGGCTCGCCAAATTGCTGGGTGTGCTCAGTCTGCAGTCGTTGCCCCGGCGGCTGGTGCTGGACTTCCGCGACGTGTTCAGCGAGGGATTTGCCTTCGATTTCGTGCGTGGCGATGCCCGCATAGCCCAGGGCGTGGCCAGCACCAACAACTTGCAAATGAAAGGTGTGAGCGCGGCGGTGCTGCTGGAAGGCCGGGCCGATATCGCGCGCGAAACGCAGGACATCACCGCAGTGGTCATCCCCGAGCTGAACGCGGGTACGGCATCGCTGATCGCCACCGCCATCAGCCCGCTGACCGGATTGGGCACTTTCCTGGCGCAGTTTCTGCTGCGCCAGCCGTTGCAGGAAGCCGCCACCCAGCAATTTCACATCACCGGATCTTGGACCGACCCGCAGGTCGAGCGGGTGAATCGTCGTAACATGACGACACAAGAGGGCGCAGCCGCCCGCCCAGGAGGATCACCATGAAAGTTGCTGCCATCCAGATGGTTTCGGGCATCAGCCTCGACCACAACTTGGCCCAGGCCCACCAGTTGCTGGATCAGGCTCGCAGCGCCGGCGCCCATTTGGCCGTGCTGCCCGAGTATTTCTGCTTCATGGGCCGCCGCGACGCGGACAAGCTGGTGTTGGCCGAAACGCCGGGCCTGGGTACCGTCCAGGACTTCTTGGCCGATACCGCGCGCGAGCTGGGTCTGTGGATTGTGGGCGGTACGCTGCCCATGGCCACCGACGATCCCACCCACGCGGCGAACGCGTCCATGGTCTATGACCCCAAGGGTCAGCCGGCCGCGCGCTACGACAAGATCCACCTGTTCCGTTACGACAACGGCCGCGAGCATTACGACGAAGCCGCCGTGCTGACCGCCGGCACGGCGCCCACCGTCTTTGACCTGCCCGACCCGGAAGGCCATGTCTGGCGGGTTGGCATGAGCGTGTGCTATGACTTGCGCTTCCCCGAGTTGTACCGCCAGCTGGGCGCAGACATTCTGCTGGTGCCGGCCGCGTTCACCCACACCACCGGTCAGGCGCATTGGGAAGTGTTGCTGCGCGCGCGCGCCATTGAAAACCAGGCTTACGTGATTGCCAGCGCCCAGGGCGGCACCCACGAAAATGGTCGCCAGACCTGGGGTCAGACCATGGTGATCGACCCGTGGGGCGTGGTGCTGGGGCAGCATGCGGTGGGCCCCGGCGTGGTCGTGTGCGACATTGACCGCACCCACCTGCAGCAGGTGCGCCGCCAGTTGCCCGCTTTGCAGCACCGCCGCCTGTGAAGCGCCTGCGCTGGTGGCCCCGACCGACCGCCCGGCGCTGGTGGTTGTGGGGCATCCTGTGCCTGCTGGTGGGCTTGTTGCTGGGGGCGCTGGTGTTTCTGGCGCGCGAATACGAGGAGGGCCTGGCGCTGGAGCGTCAGCAACGCCGGGCCAGCGAAGTCGCTGCCGATGTCCGCAGTGGCCTGCTGCGCAACCTCCAGAACCTGGTGGCCTTGCACGACAGCCTTCAGAGCACCGACGTCTGGTCCGAAAGCGCGAGCCAGATGCTGGCCACCCACCGTGAAATGGTGCATCTGACGTGGCTGAGCCCCGATCGCCAAATCAAGGCCGAGCGCACCAGCCCGTTCCAACCCAATTTGTTTGCTTTGCGTCCGCGCCAGGACGCACGTTTTGATGTGACCCAGGCCTGCGCTGCTGCTCAGCGTTACAACGGCGCCGCCTATGCGACCAGTTACTTTTGGCCTTTGTTGCAAGGCACTGGCGTGGAGCTGATGGAAATGTGTTTGCCGGTCACGCGCGATGGTGCGCCGGCCGGCTTTCTGGTGGCCACTTATTCGTTGAGCGGGCTGCTGTCCGAGCTGGTGTCGCCCGAGTTGCGTCGAGGGCAGCGCCTGGCCTGGACCGAGGCCGACGGCACCCGGCTCTCGATCATCGGTGACCTGCCGCCGGGCAGCGAGGTGATCCAGGCCCAGCACCTGTTCGACCTGCCCGGGGTGACGTACGTCATCCGCACCGAGGCGCGTCGCGAGGTGCGGGGCTGGTTCCCGCACATCCTCACCGTCGCGGTGGCAGCGCTGGCGCTGGCTTTATCGGGGGTGCTGGCCCTGTTCGCGCGCGACCTCCGGCGCCGCCAGCGGGCCGAGAGCAGCCTGGCCGAGGCGTTGGCCTTTCGCAAGGCGATGGAGGATTCGCTGGTCACGGGTTTGCGCGCGCGCGACATGGACGGGCGCATCACCTACGTCAACCCGGCGTTTTGCCAGATGGTGGGCCTGACCCAGGACCAGTTGCTGGGCACCGGCGTGCCCGCGCCCTACTGGCCGCCCGAGCAGGTGGACGAGTACCGCCAGCGGATGGCGGTACGCCTGGCGGGCAAGGTGCTGCCACGCGAGGGCTACGAGTCCGAATTTTCCCGTTCGGACGGCACGCGGTTCCCGGTGCTGATCATCGAAGCGCCGCTGATCGATGCGCGTGGCGTGCAGACCGGCTGGATGAGCGCCGTGCTCGACCTCAGCGAACAGCGGCGCAGCGAGGAGCTGTCGCGCACCTCGCAAGAGCGCCTGCAGGCCACGGCCCGTCTGGCCATGGCGGGCGAGATGGCATCCCTGATCAGCCATGAGCTGAACCAGCCGCTGGCCGCCATCGCCAGCTACGCCAGTGGGTCGTTGAACCTGATCGCAAGCGATGTCGAGCCCGGCCCGGCCAGCGGGTGGCGCCAGGACGTGCTGCTCGCGTTGCAGCGCATAGCCGAGCAGGCCGAACGTGCCGGCAAGGTCATCCAGAGCGTGGCCGACCTGGTGCGCCGCCGCGATCGGGCGCGCGAGGCGGTGCCCGTGGTGGCGCTGTTCGACGCCATCACACCATTGCTGCAGCTGCAGGGGCGCAAGCTGGGCATCGAACTGGAACTGACGGTGGCACCCGAATGCCCCAGCGTCTGGTGTGACCGCACGATGGTGGAGCAGGCGCTGCTCAACCTGGCGCGCAACGGGATGCAGGCCATGCCTGTGGGCGAGCCAGGCACCGCCAGTGGCTTGCGGCGCCTGTGCATGACTGCGCGCAAGGTGCCTGCCACCGGCCGGCTGCCCGGTCCGCGCTGGGTGGAATTCCAGGTGGCCGACCACGGCCCAGGCTTGACACCTGAGCAGGTGCAGCGCATGTTCACGCCGTTTTTCACGACCAAACCCGAGGGCATGGGCCTGGGTCTGAACCTGTGCCGCACGGTGGTGGAACAGCACGGCGGCGCACTGCGTTTTGAAGCCAACCGGCCGCAGGGCACGGTATTCGTGTTCACCCTGCCGGCCGCACCCGCCCTATGATGGCACCCATGAACCTTCAGACATTGGCCGACGCTTGCGTCCATGTGGTGGACGACGACCAAGGCGTGCGCGACGCCTTGGGCTGGTTGCTGCGGACCCGGCGCCTGCTCAGCCAGGCGCACGACAGCGCCGACGCGTTCTGGACCGAGGTGCAAAGTTGGCGCGAGGAGCCGCGCACGCCGACCTGCGTATTGCTGGATGTGCGGATGCCGGGCACCAGTGGGCTGGCGCTGTTTGAGCGGCTGCTGGCCTTGCCTTGGTTCGAGGCCATGCCAGTGATATTTCTCTCAGGCCACGCCGATGTGCCCACCGCGGTGGATGCTGTCAAGCGCGGCGCATTCGATTTTTGCGAAAAACCATTTTCCGACAATGCCCTGGTGGACCGGGTGGAGCAGGCTCTCCTGCAATCCCAGCGCGCACAAGCCGCGCGGCGAGAGCGGCGGGAATTGCAGGCCAAGGTCGAGGGCCTGACCGAACGTGAGCACGCGGTGATGCGCCTCGTCGCTTCTGGTCTGCCCAACAAACTGGTGGCCGAAACGCTGCAAATCAGCGTTCGCACGGTGGAGGTTCACCGGGCACACGTGTTTGAGAAAATGAATGTGAAGTCTGCGGTGGAACTGGTCAACCTGTTGCGCGATCTTTGAACCCGGGGGGCGTCCCGTTGCGCGTCAGTCGCCTTTGGAATCTTCAGCCTTGGGCGCAGCGGCTTTTTCGCGTTCCACCGACTCGGGCAGCTCGCCCTTTTTGCGGCCCGAGAACATGGTCCACCACACAATGAAAATCAGCAACAGCAGCGCGCCCAGCGCTTCCAGCAACAACAAGGTCATGACGGCGGTTCTTTCGAGGCCAGAGCGCACTGGCCGCAGCGTTTTACTGGCCCTGATTGTAGGAATGCTGGCTGCCTGCAGCACCGTGCCCACGTCGCAAACCCCTGCCCCCGAGGTGGGGTTACCACCGGCGCCACCAACGCAGGCAGCGCCGGCAACGCCCGCCCAGCCGCCCATCCCCGACGGGATCGCCGCACCTCCAAGCCTGGCGCAACCGGTGGTGACGCCTGACAACGCCACCTGGCGCTGGGCCGACAGCCAGCCGCTGCCTGCTGCGTTGACGCGTGGAAAGAGCGTGTGGCAGCCGGTGCGCTATGGCGACGTGCCGGGCTGGGGGCTGGACACCCTGCACCAAGCCTGGAACGCGTGGTTGCGCAGCTGCGAGCGGCCGGCGCCCGCCTGGAGTGGCCTGTGCGCCGAAGTGCGCCAGCTCAGCATCGCCACCCTGGCCGAACAGCACGAATGGGTGATGCGTCGGCTCCAGCCGTACCGGGTGCAAACGCCGCAAGGTGAACCCACCGGGTTGCTCACGGGCTATTACGAACCGATGCTGCCCGCCAGCCGCCAGCCCACGGCCCAGCACCAGACGCCCCTGTACCGCTTGCCCGCGGCGGTACGATCTGGCCAGACTTGGTTCAGCCGCCAGCAAATGGCCACCGACGTCACCGCTCAGGCGCAGTTGCGCGGGCAGGAAATCGCCTGGCTGGCCGACCCGCTGGACGCCCTGCTGCTTCAGATTCAGGGCTCCGGGCGGCTGCTGGTGACCGAGCCCGATGGCCAGCAGCGCCTGGTGCGACTGGCCTATGCCGGTCACAACGGCCACCCTTACCAGAGCGTGATGCGATGGTTGCTCGATCGCCGCCTCATCCGCGAGGGCACCTGGGCGGCGTTGCGGGCCTGGGCCGCGGCCAACCCGCAGCAGGTGCAGGAGATGCTGTGGAGCAACCCGCGCATGGTGTTCTTCCGCGAAGAACCTCTGACCCCGCTGGACGCTCAATTCGGACCGCGCGGCGCCCAAGGCGTGGCCTTGACACCGGGCCGCTCTATCGCGGTGGATCGCGACAGCATCCCCTACGGCACCCCGGTGTGGTTGCAGACCAGCGGCCCGGTGGCACAGCTGCGCCGGCTGGTGCTGGCGCAAGACACGGGCAGCGCCATCGTCGGCGCGGTGCGTGCCGATTACTTCACCGGCTGGGGCGACGAGGCCTACACCCTGGCTGCCGGCCTCAAGCAGCCTCTGCAAATGTGGGCGTTCTGGCCGCGCGGCGCCCAACCCTGAGTCCTTTTAGGAGTTTTCACATGCGCATCGGTGTGCTGACCGGCGGCGGCGACTGCCCCGGGCTCAATGCGGTCATCCGTGCGGTGACCAAATCGCTGTTGCGGCAGTGCGAGGCCGAAGTCATCGGCATCGAAGACGGATTTGCCGGCCTCATGGCCAGCCCGCCGCGCACCCGTGCGCTGAATTGGCGCAGCGTCAGCGGCATTCTGATGCTGGGCGGCACCATCCTGGGCACCAGCAACCGCGCCAACCCCCTGGCCAGCGAGGCCGTGACCCAGACCGTGCTGGACAACGTCCGCGTCCTGGGCCTGGACGCGCTGGTGGCGATCGGCGGTGATGGAACGATGGCGCTGGCTCACGGTTTGGCCCAGCGCGGGTTGCGGGTGGTGGGCGTGCCCAAGACCATCGACAACGACATCGTCGGCTGCGAGCGCAGCTTCGGTTTCGACACCGCTGTGGCCACCGTGACCGAGGCGCTGGAGCGCATCCAGACCACCGGGCAAAGCCACGGGCGGGTGATGATTGTCGAGACCATGGGGCGCCACGCAGGCTGGATCGCGCTGGAAGCCGGCTTGGCCGGCGCGGCCGACGTGATTTTGCTGCCCGAGGTGGATTACGACTTGGATACAGTGGCGGCCGTCTGCCGCGAGCGCGAGCAGCACCAGCGATTCACCGTGATCTGCGTGGGCGAAGGCGCCAAGCCCCAGGGTGGCGCGCTGACGGTGGCGCAGCGTGTGGCCGACAGCCCCGACCCGGTGCGTCTGGGCGGCGTGGGCCAGGTGCTGTGCGCGCAGTTGCAACAGCGCCTGCACAGCGAGGTGCGGGCCACCGTGTTGGGCCATGTGCAGCGTGGTGGCGCGCCCACCGCGTTCGACCGGGTGCTGGCAACCCAGTTTGGCAACCAGGCCGCGCAGCTGGTCATGGCGGGGCAGTTCAACCGCATGGTCACGTTGCAGCAAGGGCAACTGGGCAGCGTGGCGCTGGCCGACGTAGCGCACCAGCAGCGCACCGTGCCGCTGGATCATCCCTTGCTGCAGGCCGCTCGCCAGATTGGGGTCTGCCTGGGCGATTCGGCGCCAAAGTGACGCCAAGTTTGCGATCACTCCGATGTCCCGCCCGTGACAAACTCGGGTAAATACCGTCATCCAGCCTGGAATGGTTGTTGCATAGTTGTAATCCTCATATTTCTTTAGGTGTCAACGATGAAACTCCGACTCCTTGCAGTGGCCGCCGCGCTCGCACTCGGTGGTGTGGCCGCCCAGGCCAAGCCCTTCAAATGGACCAGCGCCAGCGACATCGCCACCTGGGACATCCACTCCCAGAACAACGCGCTGCAAAACGGTGTGCACGCGGCGGTGTACGAGTCGCTGGTGTACTACAACAGCAAAAACTTCAAGGTGGAGCCCGTGCTGGCCACCGCCTGGAAGCAGATCAGCCCTACCCAGTTGCGATTCACGTTGCGCCAGGGCGTCAAGTTCCACGACGGCTCGGCCTTCACCGCCGACGATGCGGTGTTCTCCATCGAACGCGCGATGGCCAAGACATCCAACTTTCAGGTCTACACCAACGGCATCGACCGCGTGGTGAAGGTGGACGCCAGCACCATCGACGTGTTCACCAAAGACCCCAACCCGGTGTTGCTCAACCAGATGACCGAGCTGCGCATGATGAGCAAGGCCTGGGCCGAGAAGAACAACTCGGTGGCGCCCAAGGACATCAAGACCCAGGACGAGAACTTCGCGCACCGCAACGCCATGGGTACCGGGCCTTACAAGCTCAAGTCCTGGCAGCCCGACCAGCGACTGGTGCTGGAGAAAAACACCGCCTGGTGGGGCAAGGCCGACACCAACGTGACCGAAATCGTCTACACCCCGGTGAAGGCGGTGGCCACCCGCATGGCGGCCCTGCTGTCGGGCGAGGTGGACTTTGTGCTGGACCCCAGCCCGCAAGACCTGGCGCGCGTGCGCAGCAACCCCAACCTGAAGGTGATGGACGGGATCGAGAACCGCACCATTTTCCTGGGCATGGACCAGTTCCGCACCGAGCTGCCGGGCAGCAACGTCAAGGGCAAAAACCCGCTGAAAGACGTGAAGGTGCGCAAGGCGCTGTACCAGGCCATCGACATGGACACCATCGCCCGTGTGACCTTGCGCGGCCTGGGCCAGCCCACAGGCGCCCTGGTGGCGCCGCAGGTCAACGGCTGGACGCAGGCGGTGCACAAGCGTCACCCCTACGATGTGGCGGCGGCCCAGAAACTGCTGGCCGAAGCGGGCTACAAAGACGGCTTCGAAGTGGACTTCGCCTGCCCGAACAACCGTTACATCAACGACGAACAGATTTGTCAGGCCATCACCGCGATGTGGGCCAGAATTGGTGTCAAGGCCAAGCTGCGCACCCTGCCGTTGACCACGTACTTCCCGATGATCCAGCGTTACGAGGCCAGCATCTACATGCTGGGCTGGGGCGTGCCCACCTTCGACGCGTTCTACAGCATCCAGTCGCTGGTGCGCAGTGTGGGCGCGCAGGGTGACGGCAACTACAACGTTGGCCGCTACAGCAACCCGCAGATGGACGCGCTGGTGGAGCGCACCCGCAAGGAAACCAACCTGAAGCTGCGCACCGAGCTGCTGACCAAGGCGCTGCAACTGCAGAACGACGACGTGGCGCACATTCCGCTGCACAACCAGGTCATCCCCTGGGCGATGAAGAAGAACATCGAGGTGGTGCACCGTGCCGACAACCGCATCGACTGGCGCCTGGTCAAGGTCAACTGACCTGCGCTGAGTTTCCGCCGACTTTTCACCAAGGGCGGGCCTCACGAGGGCCCGACCCCGGAGAACAACCATGCTGGCATTCGTTTTGCGCCGCCTTTACCAGGCGGCCTTGGTCATGGTGACCGTGGCGTTCATCGCCTTCATGCTGTTTCAGTACGTGGGTGACCCGATCACCTTCATGCTTGGGCAGGACGCGACGCCCGAGCAGGTGGCCGAACTGCGCGCGGCCCTGGGGCTGGATCAGCCGTTTGTGGTGCAGTTCTGGCACTTTCTGGCCAACGCAGTGCAGGGCGACTTTGGCATCAGCTTGCGCCAGGGCACCCCGGTGTCGCAGTTGATTGCTGAACGTTTCCCGGCCACGCTGGAGCTGGCCCTGGTGGCCGCCAGCCTGGCGTTGCTGGTGGGCATTCCCATGGGGGTGTACGCGGCCTTGCGGCGTGGCAGCTTCCTGAGTCAGGTGTTCATGACACTGTCGCTGCTGGGCGTGTCGCTGCCCACTTTCCTCATCGGCATCCTGCTGATTTTGGTGTTTGCCGTCCAGCTGGGCTGGTTTCCCAGTTTCGGTCGGGGTGAGGTGGTGAGCCTGGGCGGTTGGACCACTGGCCTGCTGACTGCCAAGGGCTGGCACCACCTGACGCTGCCGGCCGTGACGTTGGCCATCTTTCAGCTCACGCTGATCATGCGGCTGGTGCGTGCCGAAATGCTGGAGGTGCTGCGCACCGACTACATCAAGTTCGCTCGCGCCCGGGGTTTGACCGACCGCGCGGTGCATTTCGGGCATGCCCTCAAAAACACCCTGGTCCCCGTGATGACGATCACCGGCCTGCAACTCGGTGGTCTGATCGCGTTCGCCATCATCACCGAGACGGTGTTCCAGTGGCCGGGCATGGGTCTGCTGTTCATCCAGGCCGTGACGTTCGCCGACATCCCGGTCATGGCGGCCTACCTGTGCCTGATTGCGCTGATTTTCGTGGTCATCAACCTCATCGTGGACCTGTTGTACTTCGCCGTCGATCCGCGCCTGCGTGTGGACAAAGCGGGCGGGCATTGAGGGGCGCACCAACATGAAACAAACACTCTTTGGCTGGCTCGACAGCGATGTCGGCTACAGCTTCCGCAAATCTCCCACCGCCATCGTGGCGGCGGTGATCGCGTTCATCTGCGTGTTTTGCGCAGTGTTTGCCCCTTGGGTGGCACCGCACAACCCGTTCGACCTGGCCACGCTCGAACTGGGCAACGCGCGCTTGCCGCCTGCCTGGCAACCGGATGGTCGGGCGGCATTTTTGCTCGGCACCGACGACCAGGGGCGCGACATCCTGTCGGCGCTGATGTATGGCGCCCGCATCTCGCTGGCCGTGGGACTGGCGTCGGTGGTGCTGTCGGTGCTGGTGGGTGTGACCTTCGGCCTGCTGGCCGGTTTTCTGGGCGGCTGGGTCGATGCGCTGCTGATGCGCCTGTGCGACGTGATGCTGTCTTTTCCTGCCATTCTGGTGGCGCTGTTGATTGCCGGTGTGGGTCGGGCCTTGTTCCCCAACGCGCACGAAACGCTGGCATTCGGCGTGCTCATCCTGTCGATCACGCTCACGGGTTGGGTGCAGTACGCGCGCACCGTGCGCGGCTCCACGCTGGTGGAGCGGCAAAAGGAGTATGTGCAGGCCGCCCGCGTGATCGGGGTAGCGCCGTTGCGCATCATGCGCAAGCATGTGCTGCCCAATGTGCTGGGCCCGGTGCTGGTGCTGGCCACCATCCAGGTGGCCACCGCCATCATCACCGAAGCCACGCTGTCTTTCCTCGGCGTGGGCGCGCCGCCCACCTCGCCGTCGCTGGGCACGCTCATCCGCATCGGCAACGATTACCTGTTCTCCGGCGAGTGGTGGATCACCATCTTCCCCGGCGTGATGCTGGTATTGATCGCGCTGAGCGTGAACCTGCTGGGCGACTGGCTGCGCGACGCCCTGAACCCGCGTCTGCGTTGACGAGGAGATCACCGTGAGTTTGTTGCAAGTGAAGGACCTGGTGGTCGAGTTCCCGAACCGGAGGGGCACGCTGCGGGCGCTGGACCGGGTGTCGTTCGACATCGCGCCCGGCGAAATTCTGGGCGTGGTGGGCGAATCCGGCGCGGGCAAGTCGCTCACCGGCGCGTCCATCATCGGTTTGCTGGAGCCGCCGGGGCGCATCGCGGGTGGGCAGATCCTGCTCGAAGGCGAGCGCATCGACAACCTGCCCCCGCACAAGATGCGCCAGGTGCGCGGCCGCCGCATCGGGGCCATCTTCCAGGATCCGTTGACGTCGCTCAACCCGCTGTATTCGGTGGGTCGGCAGTTGATGGAAACCATCCTCACCCACCTGCCGGTCAGTCACGCGGAAGCCCGCCAGCGCGCCATCCAGTTGCTCAAGGACACCGGCATTCCCGCGGCCGAGGAGCGCATCGATCACTACCCCCACCAGTTCAGCGGCGGCATGCGCCAGCGGGTGGTGATCGCGCTGGCTCTGGCGGCAGAGCCCAAGCTGATCGTGGCCGACGAGCCGACGACGGCGCTGGACGTGTCCATCCAGGCCCAGATCATCACCCTGCTCAAGACCATTTGCCGCGATCGAGGTGCAGCGGTGATGCTGATCACCCACGACATGGGCGTCATTGCCGAAACCTGCGACCGCGTGGCGGTCATGTATGCAGGGCGCGTGGCCGAGATCGGTCCCGTGCACGAAGTCATCAACCAGCCGGCCCACCCCTACACGCGCGGGCTGATGAGCTGCATTCCCGACATGGCGGCCGACCGCGAGCAGTTGCACCAGATCGACGGCGCGATGCCGCGGCTCAACGCCATCCCGACGGGTTGCGCCTTCAACCCGCGTTGCGAACGGGCCTTTCTGCGCTGCACCAGCGAGCGTCCCGAGCTGATGCCCGCCGGCGCCACCCGCGCCGCCTGCTGGCTGCACGATGCCGGGGCGGTGGCCCAGGAGGTAAGCCCATGACCGACACCCTCACCATGAACATCGCCACCGATACCACCCGCGCCGGGCAGGCAGCACCGGCCAACGGCGAGGCGCTGGTGCAGGCTCGCGACCTGGCCCGCACTTTCGACGTGTCTGCCCCCTGGCTCAACCGCGTGCTGGAGCGCAAACCGCGCCAGCTGCTGCACGCGGTGGACGGGGTGAGCTTTGACATTCCGCGCGGCCAGACGCTGGCGCTGGTGGGCGAGTCCGGCTGCGGCAAAAGCACGGTGGCCCGACTGCTGGTGGGCCTGTACGGGCCCAGCCGGGGCAGTTTCACTTTCGACGGGCAGGATGCCCACGCCGCCTACGCCACGCCGCAAGGCCGCGTGCTGCGCCGGCGCATTCAGATGATCTTCCAGGATCCGTACGCCAGCCTCAACCCGCGCTGGCGGGTGGCCGACATCGTGGCCGAGCCTCTGGTCGAGCATGGCCTGTTGAGCGATCCGCATGCCATCAAGGCACGCGTGGGTGAGTTGTTGCAATCGGTGGGCCTGAGCCCGCTGGACATGGTGAAGTACCCGCACCAGTTCTCGGGCGGGCAGCGGCAGCGCATCTCCATCGCGCGGGCCCTGGCCACCAACCCCGAGTTTCTGGTGTGCGACGAACCCACCTCTGCACTGGACGTGAGCGTGCAGGCGCAGGTGCTCAACATCATGAAGGAGTTGCAACGCCAGCAAGGGTTGACCTACCTCTTCATCAGCCACAACCTGGCGGTGGTTCGCCACGTGAGCGACCGGGTGGGCGTGATGTACCTGGGCCGACTGGTGGAGCTGGCCGATAAGACCACGCTGTTCGAGCGGCCGCAGCACCCCTACACCCGCATGCTGCTGGACGCGATTCCGAAGATGCATGACACCGGCCGAGCGCGCACCCCGGTGCAGGGTGAGGTGCCGAATCCGCTGAACCCGCCCACCGGCTGTGCCTTTCACCCGCGCTGCCCGCACGCGAATGCGCGCTGCAAGCAGGAGCGGCCGGTCATGCTGGACTTGCAGGGTGCCAAAGTGGCCTGTCACGCCGTGGAGGAACGGCGCATCTGAGGCGTTCTGTGGTGCCGGGCGGCAAGATCAGTCGTTGGCCAGCACTCGCCCGTCGACGATCTTGACGGGCTGGCCGACTTTCAGGCCGGGGTCTTGCGCCAGCTGTACCGTTTGCATGGCGCCGCTGTGCAGTCGCACATTGACGTTGTAGCGCTTCTCTTTCGCCACCTGTTTCTCGATCTCGCGCCCGGCGTAGGCACCGCCCACCGCGCCCAGGATGCGGGCTGCGGTGCGGCCATCGCCTTTACCAATCTGGTTGCCCAGCACCGCGCCGGCCACGCCACCGGCGATGGCACCCACATAACCGGGCTCGCCCGCCACTTCCACCACTTCCACCGACTGCACCACGCCGCAGGTGTCGCAGCTTTGGCGCGCGGCGAGCGTCGGTTGTACCGCCGTGGCCGACAAGGCTTTGCTGACTTTCACGGTTTTGCCACCCAAGGCCAGGCTGGTGGTGGCCACGCTGCTGTCGGTGATGCGGTCGCGCGAACGCACGGTGTAGACGCCGCTGTATTCACCGGGCCGGGCTTCAGCGAGTTTGATTCGTGCGTCGGTACCAGCCAGTGTCAAGGTCGCTTGCGCGCCCGGGGTGCCTTTGACCGAGAAGGTGATTTCATGCCCGCCTGTCAGACCGCTTTGCTGGGTGCCAAAGTAGTCAATCACCGGGGTGGGCGTGGCGGCAGCCAGCGCGGTCTGGTGGGCCGAGGCCGTCAGCAGCGTTTGGCCCAGCACGGCTTGCACATCCTTGCCCCCCACTTGCAGTGTGGCGCGCACCGGGCTGTTGAACTTGACCTGGTCGCGCAGGCTCAAGGTGTAGGCGCCACTGTAGTTGCCCGCGCTGGTTTCGCTCAAGGTGACCACGTTGCTGCTGCCCTCCAGCGCGACCGTGGCGTTGCCCGCGGGTGTGCCGTTGAGTTTGAACATCAGCTCGGTGCCGGGTGTCAACTCGCTGACTTGCTGCACGGTGAAAGTGCGGATGATGGGTGTGGTCTGGGCGTGGGCGGGGAGTCCCAGACCCAGGGTCAGAAAGGTGATCCAGGCCAAGGCCAGGTGTCGAATCGTCTTCATGTTGTTGGTCCTTGAAAAGCCGTTGAGGCAGCCCGAACGGCATGTGGACAACAGTATCACCGCCTTGGATGCGGGGCAACGGTTTGGGCTGAACCTTTACCGTTGTTACATTTGGTCATGCCCGGCTGGGCAGGGCTTCCATCGTGCGCAGTGCCAAGCAGAGGTCGGCCCACGCCTTGCCTTTGTCGGCTGGGCTGCGCAGCAGGTACGCCGGGTGGTAGGTCACTACCACCGGCAGCGTCAACCCGCCGAGTTGTGCCGTGTACACCTGACCGCGCAACTTGCCCAGTGGCATCTGCTGCAGGGTTTCCGGGGGCAGGCAACCGCCTTGACCCAGCACCGTCTGCGCCGCAAAGCGCCCCATCGCCAGCACGATGCGCGGCCGCAGCAACGCCACCTGGCGCAGCAGGTAGGGGCTGCACTGGTCCACCTCCACCGGGCTGGGGTTGCGGTTGTGCGGCGGCCGGCATTTGATGACGTTGGCGATGTAGACCTTCTGGTCGCGGCTGAGCTGCATCGCGGCCAGCATGCGGTCCAGCAGCTGACCGGCCCGGCCCACAAAGGGCAGGCCCTGGCGGTCCTCTTCCTCGCCTGGGGCTTCGCCCACGATCAGCCAGTCCGGCGCCGGATCGCCCATGCCGGGTACAGCGTGGCGCCGGCCCTGGCCCAGGTCACAGCGCTGGCAGGCACGGATGGCGGCTTCCAGTGCTTCGCGGTCCAGGCCGGCCGTGGCCGGGTCGGTTGCACGGGCGAGGTCGGTGACCGGGTGCACCGGGATGACCGGGGCGTGCGCTGGCGCCGCAGGCTGGGTCGGCAGGTGCTGGTCGGGTTCTGCCCGAGCGGTGCTGGGCCGTGCCAGCTGGGGGGGCGGAACGGCAGGCGCCTTGAGCGCTGTGGACGGTTCGGGCTTGCTCAGGGCTGATGGCCCCTTCTGATCCCACCAGACATGGACGCCCATCGCCCGCAACATGGCGTTGTGGCGCTCGTTCAGCCGGGGGCGAGCGTCGCGGGTGGCAGGCAGGGTGTCGGAGCTCATGGTGCGGGGTGCGTCAGGGGCAGGCACATCACCAGCGCGTCTTCGCGCTGTGCGCCACCGGCTGGATAGTAACCCTTGCGCACGCCGGTCGTGGCAAAGCCCAGTGCTTCGTACAGCGCTCGCGCGGGCCCGTTGGATTGGCGAACTTCGAGCCACAGCGATTGCGCCCCCCGCTGGCGGGCCTGCCCGATCAAGGCATGCATCAACTGGCGTGCATGGCCCTGACGCCGGTGGGTTGGCACGGTGGTGATGTTGAGCAGGTGGACTTCGTCAGCGGCTTCCATCGCGACCAGGTAGCCCAGCAGCCAGTGGCCGTTGCCCAGCGTGGGGGCATGGGCCCAGTGTGGTGGGTCTGACGCGGGGTCAGGCGGCAGCGCCAGCGCCCACATCCAGTGCCCTGCTTGCAGTGATGACGCGAAGTGCCGCAGCGACCAGGGGTGGGCGTAAGCGGTTTTTTCGGTTTCGGCAACCCGGGCCAGCTCCGCTTCGGCCAGTGGCCACAGCAAAGGTTGCGTCATGGCTTCACAGGGTTGGCGCGCTGGGCTTCGCGTTCGGCAGTGGTCAGAGCCACTTTGTCGCGCACGTACAGGGGTTGGGCACCCGCCGCATCGGTGATCTGACCTTGCGCCCACAGGTCGGGCACCAACCGCAACACGGCGGTGGCGCGGGGCCAGGCTTCCACCTGTTGCCGCCTGGCCCAGGCGCTCGGCAGGCGGGCGGCATAGGTCGTCAATGCGTTACCGGCCAGCAAGGCCACGCCCGTGGTGTCTGGCGTGGGCAAGCCTTCTGGGCGGCACAGCCAGGCCGGCCCGTTCAGGCGGGGCCGACCGTCTGCCTGTACGGTGCATTCGGCCACATAGAGTTCATCCATGCGGGCGTCCAGCGTGGCCAGCAGTGTGGCTCCGGGCGGCAAGGGGTGCGCGTGGCAGGCGTCTTCCGCCACCGCCAGCAAGGTCGGCACCGGCACCACCGGAATGCCCCCGGGCCGACCGGCGACCGCCAGCCCTTGCACCACAGCGCAGGCGGTGCGCAGCCCCGTGAAAGCGCCCGGCCCGCAGCCAAAGGCGATGGCGTCCAGATCGGCCACACCCAAACCGCACTGGCGCAGCAGTTGCAGCACCTGCGGAATCAATTCGGCCGAGGCCTGCGCGCCGCCCATGCCTTCGTGTTCGGCCCAGGCAGGCCCGCCTGCCGGGCCCACGGCCAGGCTCAGGCGTTCGGTGCTGGTGTCGAGGGCCAGCACCCGTTGGGGCTGGGCCGTGGTGCCTTGCAATGTCATGCGTCGATTATCGGCGCTGGGGGCCCATGGACGCTGGCAGGCCGCCCGATAATGACGCCATGACACACAGGCGTTCTGGCGGTGAGATTGGGTTCAGAGGGACGTTGGGGGCACTGGCCCTGCTGGGGGCGGGTCTGGCCTGGTCTCAAGTCCTGCCAAGTACTGTGGCCGATGCGGGTGGTGCGCCTGTGGCGGTGCTGCAAGCTTTGCAGCGCGCTGGCGTGCCGGCCGACGCCTTGTCGGCGGTGGTGGTGGATGCGGTGCCAGGCGGCCCATTGCGTTGGGCCCACCGGGCGCAGGTGCCGGTCAATCCGGCTTCGACATTGAAGCTGGTCACCACGTTCGCCGCGCTCGATCTGCTGGGCCCAGCGCACGTCTGGCGCACCACAGTCTGGACCGACGCCCCCGTGGTGCAAGGTGTGTTGCAGGGACACCTGTACCTGCGTGGCGACGGCGACCCGAAACTCGTCACCGAAAAGCTGTGGTGGCTGCTGCGCCGGGTGCAAGGCCTGGGTATCGAGCGGGTGGGCGGTGACATGGTGCTGGACCGCACCGCCTACCAGGTGCCGGCGACCGACCCGGGCGCGTTCGACGGCGAGCCGCTAAGGCCCTACAACGCCACCCCAGATGCCTGGTTGGTCAACTTCAAGTCCCAGCAGTTTCATTTTGTGCCCGACCCCGCGTCTGGCGTGGCCCGAGTGTCGATGGAGCCGCCGCTGGCAGGGGTGGCCGTGCCAGCGACTGTGCCTTTGCTGGCCGGGCCATGCAACGATTGGCGTGCTGCTTTGCGTGCGGATTGGTCGAATGCCCTGCAGCCCCGGTGGAATGGCGGCTATCCGTTGGCGTGCGGCGAGCGCAGCTGGCCGCTGGCTCACCCCGAGCCCGACCGTTTTGCCGACCGCGCGGTGGCTGGCATGTGGCAGGCCCTGGGTGGTCGACTGGACGGTGTGGTGCGTGCGGGCGAGGTGCCCCCGGCCGCCGCTGTCCGGGTCACGCTTGAATCGCCGCCGCTGGCCGAAGTGGTGCGCGACGTGAACAAATTCAGCAACAACGTCATGGCCCAGCACCTGCTGCTGGCGCTGTCGCCCGCCGGTCAACCGGCCACTTTCGATGCGGCGCGGCAGGCGCTCGTCCCGTGGTGGCGCCAGCGCATTGGTGCCGACTTGCCCATGCCCGTGGTGGACAACGGCGCCGGTCTGAGCCGGGAGGCTCGCATCACCGCGGAGGCGCTGGCTCGGGTGCTGCAAGTGGCTTACGTTTCACCCATGATGCCAGAGCTGATGGCCTCGCTGCCAGCCAGCGGTCTGGACGGCACGCTGCGCCGCAGCACCATCGGTA
>JACCDV010206746.1_pt1 | contig 22671 bp, 17 predicted proteins | sample 7446131 | NCBI WGS metagenome assembly JACCDV01 (sample SAMN15323448, study PRJNA562643) | freshwater metagenome | isolation source: river surface water | place: USA:Blue River Watershed | collected 2017-08-17
ACATTGATTGCACGCACGATCAGTTCGACATCAGGCAGCACACACTTGGATGATCATGCGTTTAGGACTGTGTCGAATACGCTCAATGCTGTAAACACTGCATGGGCAAGCTATCGCACTCGACACCCACGTTAATCGCGGGTTTTAGCAGGTCTCTACCTCATAAATTGCAGGAACAATCTACCGCCTTATATAAGGCAAGAGATTTACATTGCATCCGGATAAACCGATTCTGCCTAAGGTCTAATGCATAGGGGAAATTATGGCTATCCTAATATTGCGAAGCGATGGATCTGTGCTCGAAATGCCAGATGGGGCAGAGCAGTTCCATGAGGATCTTCGTGAAAAAAACATTGCAAAGGTTGTAGATAAACGTTTAGGACGAACCTATCAAGTTAAATCGCAACAAGGTGACCTCCATCTTACTGAGCAGCTACAAGTTGACCAACAGAGTCAATTGCCCTTACTGATACGGGCAAGCAAATTACCGATGACTAAATGACTGAATTTAGTTCTTGGTCTTTCTGCAACGTGAAGATAAGTGAGTTTTGACTTCCTCATGCAGAACCTCTTCCATTGGAAAAAAATCTACCTCTCACGTCTTTGGTTCTAGGGAATGATTACCGTACCGCTTTGTCTTTTCTCTTCAGTCTAAGATCAAGAGGCTGAGGAAGTATTGTGAATGATTTAGTGGAATTAACTACCCACATCTAAGATGGGGGGCAACTAAACATGTGGTTTATAACTAGAATTAAATCATATGAAGCCAACATTTAAGATATTAGTAACAAGTCAAAAAGGTGGTGTAGGTAAAAGCACGCTTTCTGCGAATTTGGCTGCATATTTCCAGTCTGCGGGGTCGAAGGTTACGCTTCTTGACTTTGATACGCACGGATCTTCAAGCTCTTGGCTTTCGCATTCTCCAGATTTGGGTGTTGAGGTTTGGCATCGAATACTCCCGCTTAATCAAGGAAGTAATCGGCCATTTATGGATGCGCGTATGCACTTGCGACGCGCGGCTAGTCTTTCAGAAGTTGTTGTTTGTGATCTCACATGGACGGATTCTGTGTCGAGTGAATTAATGTGTGAATATGATTTGGTAATTGTGCCTACATCAGTTTCGGATATTGAGTTGGCGGCAACGGCTGAATTTCTCGAGCGACATAGTTGGGTTTTTGAGCGTTCTAACCGCACTTCGCCAATTTTGTTGTTGACTCCTATGAGAGTGCAGCTCTCGCAATTGATGGGTGATGTTTTCTCTATTCAACGCTTTCCAATTAGTTTCTTGCTAGCTCCGCCTGTATTGGAGTCCCAAGCTGTACGTGATTTGTTTCAGCGGGGCTACCTCAAGGACTTAAGTGATGCCTGTGGTGAATCTTTTAATGAATTTTGTAAAGCGGTTTGCTCCATTCGTAACATGCTATCTGATTCGAAAGACAATGTTTTTCAAAGTGCAGAGCGTCAGTTTGTTGGTGCTTTGCAAAAGCAAAAGCTAAGGAGTGACATCTCAGTTACCCGACGCAAATTGATTGGTCAATATTCAATTTTAGATCGTTATCATTTGGAGAATATGGAAAATGAAAAGTTTAATACAGCAAAGGACTTGTCGCATCCATTGAATGTCAAGCGCCCTGGCTCATTTTTTCCTCTTAAATTGCCGAGTTTTTTAAATTTTTATTAATTACTAGAATTGTAATGTTTTCCGATCGTCATTTTTTATCATTTAAGGGGCTTAAGCATTACTCTCCAGGAGTGGGGTGGACGCAGCTTGATGATTCGCAAGAAAAAATCATGAACCAAAAATCCCATGATGGCTTTTCTTGTGGCGCCGAATCAGAAAAATATGAGAAATTTATTGGTAATCAATATTATTCTGAAAACGTATTATTTGATCCCTTGATGAAAGATTTATTAGATAGAATTTGTCACGATTTTTCAGATGATTTATCGATCGTATGGAGAAATATTGTCGATGAAATTGATTTGTTGGAGCAATCTGTGGATGCGAAGCGGAATTTGTTGGAGCAAATAACAGTGCTTGATCAAGAGGCTATTGCTTTGCAAAAAACAATTATCAATCGACTTAGTGAAGCGCAAGAGCTTGCTAGTCGGCAGCTTTCTGTGGCAGGCCTGCGTGCAAAAATTTCATCTGTTGCAGAAAGTAGGTTGTTAGTTAAGCTTGAAAGATTGGTTTTTGTGAAGGGGGATAGTAGCTAGATATTTAAATTTTAATGAATATTCATTCTGCTACACACATCCCGCCAAAGCCGCGTCTTGGAGTGTCGCTTGAATATTGCTCCCATTTCTTTTGCTTTTCATCATCAGTAGTTGTCAATTCAAAATAGTAAACCTCGCCAATAAGCTCGGTTGAGTATTTTGTAACTGTTTTTTGATTCTCGTAAATAGTTGATGGTTTAGAGAATTTCAGAACCAATGTGCCTCGTTGAACTATTAAATGTGTATCGTATGTTGAAATCTTAAATGGTATATCTGACAAAAGTGTAATAAACTTGCTTCCAGAAATAATATAGTCATCGGTGCATATCTCAGCGATTGCATAATTTGACATTCCAAATATAAATACGAATAAAATTCGGCGTAACATCATTAATTGTATTTGATTAAAGGTTATTGTATGGTTTATAGCATATTTCACTTCGCAAGCGTTTGGTCTTTCTTGGTGGCAATTGGCGGAATATTTTTCCGCATAATGGGTGGTGAATGATGTTCTTTTTGTATGAATGGTTTCGCTTGTAGTGTTCTCGTGTTGGGATGGGTGTTTTGCGGTTGGAAAAATGAGAACAAAGGTGTGTTTATTATGTTTTAATTTACCGCTAAGCTGTAATTTTTTGTGAAAATCAAAAAAAACGGAGGTGTTTGATTTATGAAGTTAGATGATGCATACGATGGCTATGACGGTTATTGTGGGACAAGTTATGCGGCCAAATTGCTCAAGTTGTCGGTGGGTACGGTGCAAAGTTTAGTTGAATCAAATAGTTTGAGGGCTTGGAGAACGCAGGGGGGGCATCGGCGAATTTCTTTGCAATCTATACACGAATATTTGCTTGCTAACAAATTGGAGGTGTCAACAGGGTTGTGTGATAAAGGTAGATTGCGAGTTTTGCTGATTGAGGATGATGAGGACACGAGGGTTATGTATCAGGCGTATTTGGATCAGTGGGCTTTGCAATTGGATGTTGTTATGTACGCCTCTGCAATGGAGGCGTTATTGGATATGCCTACTCTGCAGCCGCAACTGTTATTGACGGATCTAAATATGCCTGGCATGGATGGATTCAAATTTCTCAAAACTGTTCGTGAACATAAGCTATTTGAGCCTCTCCCAATTATAGTGATGACTGGTTTGTCAGATGACGAGATAAAACAAAGAGGCGGTTTGCCTAGGGATGTTCAAATCCTTCGAAAGCCAATTGATATGAAATGGCTGCGTGGGTTTTTAGAGGCGTTAATTAATCTGAAAAGTATAAATAGCAAGCCAGCAGCCTAGTCTTTTAAGCGGTAGTGAGAGTGTGACATATTCCACTCTAGATTTTTCGCGTATGCATGAATGAAATCGCGCATTAAGCTGCCAGCTTCTTGTTGCGATAGCATGTAAGTTTTCATGAGTGTATTTCTATTTACATAACCTAATCTTTTTTGGACATTCATCACGAGTGCAATGCGCTTGCTTAAGTCTGATGCTTGTTCGAAATCTTGTCTTGTTGGTTGGATATTACTCATGAAGTAAAGTCTATGCGTCTCAAATTTGGCAAAGTTTATCTAGTCATTTCGATGGCGGAACTTTCTACCGTTAATTGTTGTTTTATAGTTTTATATAAGTGATGGCTGACTTAAAATTAAACCTAATGAATCAATCAAGTCCAAGTCCAAAAGTTATTTTGGTGGTTGATGACAATGGAATCAATCGACTGCTGCCTGGCTTAATTCTTCGTCCTTTTGGTTGGGATGTTCATGAGGTTGATGGAGGTGTCGCAGCTATCGAAGTATTGAAAACACTACGTGTTTGTTGTGTTTTGTTGGATATCTCTATGCCTGATGTAAGTGGGCGAGATGTGTTAAGAACGCTTAGAGGTGATGAGCGATTCCGCGATTTGAAAATCGTTGCATACACCGCGTATGCTGAGCCGGATGATATTTCGGATTTGCAAGCTGAGGGTTTTGATGTTGTTTTAATAAAACCTTTGACGAGTTTTAAATTGCTAAATGCGTTAAAAAGTATTTAATACTAATTGGTTTTGCGCTTAAAGCGGAATTATCTTCTGTTATTAATCGTCTTTTTTACCGGTATTGATGTCTCTTTCGGTGATCATTGTCCAAGATCAACAATTTGGAGGTTTTGGTGATTACTAATGAGATCAATACAAGCCAATTGACAGCCATTGTCTCTAACTTGGTGGAGCTTCATGAGTGGGAGTTGGGTAATGCCCCCTTGCTGAATACGCTTACAGGACGCCATTTGTACTTTCGTATAGCACAGCGTGCTGTTGGAGATCGTTCACTGTTGTCAAAGGCATTGAAAGACTTGATGGGCGGGGCGGGGTATACCGAAAAAGCCTTGCGTACCCGTATGCGTGAGATGGAAAGTCAGGGCTTTATTGCTTCAGTTCACGGTGAAGAAGATGCTCGGTCTAAATACCTCATGCCAACTGAAAAGTTTTACGAAGCTATTTACCTCCATGCAGACCAAGTGCGTCGAATTTTCGACAAAAACTTTTTGATGATTGAAAAATGACCATGCTTAAGACCATACGTTTAACGTGCATCGCAATCGCTACGGGGTTGGGTGGGATGGCTCATGCGAACAGCGAATCAGAGGTATTGATACTTGAGCGGCTATTTGATGCCACTGCTGTGTCGTATCCATCATTGATCGCAGCCAAGATCGAAGCAACAGCTGCTACAGAAGATGTGGCTGCGATGGAGCGAATTCGTTGGCCTGCCATCAGTGCCACGGTTGAATCGTACTCGGGCAACGCACGGTCTGTGCCTTCTCGGGCGGTGCAATTGGATCAGACTGTGTGGGATTTTGGTCGCAACACAGCAAAAATTTCAGAGTCACAACTCAGTGCTGACATCAGTTTGTTGAAAACATATCTGCAGCAGCAAGATGTTTTTTTGCAAGTGACTGCCGCTTGGCAAAACATGATTGCTGCAAAAGAGCGACTCAAGGTGGCAAAGCTTACTGTCAATCGATTGAAAGACTATCAATCACAAATGCGTAGACGCGTTGAGGCTGAAGCATCTGCTCGCATTGATTTGGAGCTTGTGGATTCGAGATTGATACAAACCGAGGTGGAGCAAACGACAGCTGAGAATAACTTACAGGTTGCATTGATGCGCTTGGAGCAGTTTTCAGGTCTGTCAAATTTGTCAAAACGACTGAACGATACGCGCTACCCTGTGACTGTGCTTGAAACGCAGTCATTCAACGAAAGACTCAGCGGTGTGAATTGGCGGGATGTGGCCACAAGCCATCCTGTAGCGGCAAAAGCACGCATTGAAGTTCTTCAATTTCAAAAACGTCTTGACGCAAAAAAAGCAGAAGCATTGCCGCAAATTTATGTGCGTGTATACAAACCGATTGGTGAGATCGCAACAAGTTCAGACACCTCCACAACAACTTTCTTGGGGTTGCGCTACGCACCGGGCGCTGGCCTGTCTACTTATGCGGAGGCCAAGGCAATTGGTACCCGCATTAACAGTGCAGAACAGTCTGTTGAGGCGGCTGTTCGGGAGATGCAACAGACCCTTCAAAGTGACCATGAGGAATTCCTCAATGCGCGTATACGACTAAGTGCACTCGAAAAATCTGTTGCAGGTTCAGCTGTGGTTCTGGAGTCATATCAGCGTCAATTTCAAGCGGGGCGCAAGCAGTGGCAAGACTTGCTCAACCAAGTGCGTGAGCTCGCACAAAACCAATATGCCTTAGCTGATGCGCAAGCTTCTTTGGTGGGGGCGATGTACCGACTGCGAGTGCGCATAGGTGAGGACCGAAACTTAATCCCGTGACCAATATGAATACATCTATGCTAGGGGCGGAATACTCGGCGCAGAAGCAGTATGCATGGGCGGTGCATAGACTTGCTCAAATGCAAGGAGGTAGCGTTGATCTGATTGGTCTTGATGCCAGTGTCTCGACCCTGAGTGAAAACGTCTCGCCTATCAAAACCCTCGTTCAGTTGTGTGAACGTATGGGCTTTCGTAAGCCTAAGTTTGTTAAGTATCCAGATCAAGCTCTTTTGCCTCTTTTGTGCCATACGCCGGAGTTAGGTTGGGGTATTGTTGTCGACAGAGACCCTTTAGGAAATTGGGTAGTCACGACGCCGCAAGGTTCACAGTCTGTGGAATTAGCGAGTCTTAAAAACTCTGTGGCTATGCTGCGTCTTGGCTCCTCTGTTGATATTGGCTTCGGTTTTGGCATTCGCAATAGTAATGATGAAAAACAAACTTTCTTTTCGCATGTCAAACAAGCCCTAGGGCTTTATCGTCATGAACTGTTTGAGGCTTGTGTTGCGTCTGCCGTTATTGGTTTTTTGGCGCTCGCCACATCGCTATTTTCTATGCAGGTTTATGACCGCGTCATCCCTACGCGAAGCGAATACACCCTTGTTGTATTGAGCATAGGCGTATTGTTGAGCATCATGATTGAGCTGGCTATGAAATACGCTCGTTCGCACATCATGGACTACGTGATCGTGGGACTTGACAACCGCTTATCGCGAGAGATTTTTAATCGTTTGCTGCAGTTACGCGTTGATCAAATTCCAACATCGGTAGGTAGCCTTGCAGGGCAAATGCGTGGTTACGAACAGGTAAGGGGCTTTTACACGACATCGACATTATTTGCGCTGATCGACATGCCCTTGGCGGTGGTTTTCCTTGTTCTCATCATGATCATCGCGAGTCCATGGGTGGCCGCAGTACCCTTTGTTTTCGGCGCTATTGCATTATTGATTGGCATCTCTATTCGAAAAAAAATCATGCAGCACGCCAAAGAAGGGGCCGTACTCAGCAACCTAAAAACTGGTTTGTTGGTTGAGGCTGTAGAGGGGATCGAAACCATTAAAGCTGGGTCTGGTGGCTGGAAATTTTTATCACGTTGGATTGGTGTCAACGGTAAAACCATTCAGAGTGATTTGAAAATGCGTAGTTCGACCGAAAGTGTGAACTACCTTTCTGCCACTATTCAGCAAATGAGCTATGCCGGATTAGTCGTGGTTGGTTCAATTGTCGTTATGCAAGGCCACATGACGATGGGTGCGTTAATTGCTAGCTCTATTTTAAGTGGGCGTATTCTGGCTCCTATCATGGCCATCCCGGGCTTGTTGGTGCAACATGCACATGCGCAAGCTGCGCTAGATGGATTAGAAAAACTCTACACCCTCAAAATAGACCATCACGGTATAGATCGCCCCTTGGTTCCTGCTCAAATTAATGGGCACTATGACTTGAATGATGTTCGGTTTGCATACGGCGACAACCCTCCAGCGCTGGTAGTGTCCAAACTCGAAATACAACCTAAAGAGCGCATTGCAGTTTTGGGGCCAATTGGGTCTGGTAAATCCACCTTGCTACGTTTGCTCAGTGGCTTGTACCAGCCGCAAGAGGGGCGCGCTCTATTAGATAACCTAGATCTGGCTCACATCAGTCGCCAAGTCCTCAATCAGCATATTGGCTACTTACAGCAAGACCATCGCTTGTTTCAGGGGACCTTGCGTGAGAACTTGCTGATTGGGTTGCCTGATCCAGGAGATGACGTTTTGCTTGATGCCATGCGTCGTACCGGTATGGATAAATTCGTGGCTAGCCATCCTAAGGGGTTAGATCGACCCATCATGGAAGGTGGCAAAGGTTTGAGCGGCGGTCAAAAGCAATTGGTTGCCTTTACGCGTTTGATCTTGTGTAGCCCAAACATCATGCTGTTGGATGAGCCCACCGCCACGATGGATGACGAACAAGAGCGGCGTTGTTTGCGAGTATTGGCAGAAGAAGCGCAGTCTGGCAAAAGCATGGTCATCGTCACACATAAATCCAGTGTGATGCCGCTGATCACCCGCATCATCGTTGTTGCAGGCAGTGGCATTGTTCTAGATGGGCCTCGTGATGTTGTCTTGCAGCAGCTTCAACAAAAGAGCGCACAACAGCAAAAGGCGCAAACATCAGCATCAGAAACAGAGTCAATGCCCTCATGAACATGTCCGAGAAAGATTCAACACAGAGCGCCATCACAGATGTTGTTGCTAAGCCTACTTTCAAGCAGCGACAGGCGCAACGTCTTTCGGTAATCCTACAAACCACGTTAGATTTTTTTGAACGAGTAGTTGACTATCTATCCCCTAAATCTGCTGTTGACTCCAGTGAGGTCACGAGCTTGCATGATGTTCGTGCACCATTGAAAGCGCGTTGGAGCGTTCGCGTTATGGTCGTTGGATTGATGCTTTTATTGCTTTGGGCTGCTGTAGGAAGAATTGACCAAGTCACACGTGCGCAAGCGCAACTTATTGCCGCAGAGCGCACACAACTTGTGCAGTCCTCTGACGGTGGCGTACTCACGCAGTTGCATGTGAAAGAAGGTGATGTGGTCAATGCCGGTCAGTTATTAGCGACCTTGCAAAAAGAACGAGCTGAGGCTGCTGTATCTGACAGCAGTGCCAAAGTCGCAGCGCTCAAAATTACGCTTGCGCGTTTGCATGCGGAGGTCTACGAAAAGCCTCTGAAATTTGACAAAGAATTACATGCATACCCAGATTACATTCGTAATCAAACCGATCTCTATAACAAAAGACAAACTGCCTTTAAAAGCGACATTACCTCGATGCAAGCCATTTTGGCGTTGGCAGAAGATGAGTTACGCATCAATCGTGAGTTAGAGAAATCGGGAGATGTCAGTCGTGCCGAAATCTTACGTCTTCAGCGTAGCGTTGCAGACATTCGCGCACAACTTGCTGGCAAGCGAAATAAATACTTTCAAGATGTGCAGGCAGAAATGACGAAAGCGCAAGAAGAGCTAAGTACACAAACTGAGCAGTTGCGGGATCGTACCCAAGTGTTGGAGCACACCGAACTGGTTGCGCCAGTAGATGCGGTGGTTAATAACATCAAAGTCAGCACAGTGGGGGGGGTGATACGTGCGGGTGACACAGTGATGGAGCTCTTGCCAACGGGTGACAACCTGATTGCCGAGGCAAAAGTGTCACCCTCTGACATCGCATTTGTATCTGTCGGACAAAGTGCAAGCGTCAAACTTGATGCGTACGACTCGTCTATCTTTGGGGCCCTGAAAGGCGAGGTGACTTATGTCAGTCCTGACGTATTGACTGAAGAAACTCGTCAAGGTCAATTCCTCTATTACCGTGTGCGCATTCGCATCACAGGTGCAGAGTTCAAAGGCATCAAAGCCGGTGAAATTCATTTGCGCCCAGGCTTGACGGCAAACGTTGAAATCAAGGCCATGGAGCGCACCGTACTTAGCTACCTCACCAAACCGATTTCAAAAACATTTACCCAGTCGATGGGAGAGCGTTGAAATTACCGGTTGTTAGTACTTGCAACTACTCGTTGGTTTGCTATTTTTATTAGTCGTAAAAGGTACATTTAACGCAGATTCTTCTTCAGAATGAGTTGTTTTGTTGTTTTTTGTATTTCGTGATTGAAGGTCAGGTGAATGAACAAAGATGGGTTTTGGCCGGGATATGTTGCTGCGATGGCGAGCTTGGTGCAAAGCTTGCTGTTGCTGACCGTAATTTTGGCGTTTGCCATCTATCAAATGAGTGTGCTTGCTGGTAAGAGGGTGGATCAGGCGGTGTCCATTGTGATGGCAGAACAAATGGTTGAGCCTTTGGTTGTGGAGCGCATTCGTATCCGTGGCGTCGATGTTTTTTTCTCTAAAGAAATTTGGAAAATTGATGAAGTTTCAAAAAAGCGCATCCGCCAAGAGTTCTTAAGTCAAGCCTCTCCTAGCGGCAAGTGGTTGCTCTGGGTGGGTACGGATACGGAAGACTCGATTCAGCGACGTTCGGCCTATTTGCGACTCATGGTGCTGAGGAATGAATTGATGTCACTGGGCGTGGCTGGGGGAAATATTGAAACGCGGATCTTGAGTCAGCCTGAAGAAGTGAGTGGGCGTGATGGGCAAACTGTTCATTTGGTGCCTTTGGAAGGGGGGGGGCGATGAGTGTGCATAAAGAGGGTGAGAGCTATAGCTATTGGCCTGGTTATGTCGATGCGCTGACCAATATTGTTTTGAATTTGTTGTTTTTGGTCGCTATTTTTGTCATTGGTGTGGCGGCATTGGGTTTGGTTGCTGCGCAGCGTAAAGAACTGCCGGAGGGTGCTGTTGTATCGAACGAGCCGCAAACTGTGGTGGAGCGTGTCAAAGATGTCGTCCGCAAGATCATTGTTTCCTCTCCTGTGGCTTCGGGTGTTGGGCAGGGTGGTGCTGTCGAGGTTGATGTGGCTAACAACAGCAAGCCCAGTGTTCTGTTAGAGAAGCTTGAAAAGCAAGCGGATGCCACGGTGATCAAGCTGGCTTTTGCTCAAGAAGCGTATGTGATTAACAAGGCGGAAGAGGTGGCTGTGTTGAAGCAGCTATCTGCGGTGCTTCAGGTCTCAGGCAAAAAAATCCTCATTTGGACGGCGGCGCCACCGGATGATGCGTTGCTTGTTCGGGGGGGGATGACGCGGCTGCTTTCTGTTCGAAACATGTTGCTGCGTCATGGGGTTGCTCCGGAGTTGGTTGATGTGCGAATGGTTTCGCAATCGCCCACGGCTAAAACTACTGGTCATGTATTTATAGAAATTAACAAGGAAGATGGTCATGTTGAAAAAAAATAAAGGCGCTCTTTTCTTAAAGTCGCTGGCGGTTTGGATTAGGGCTTTTTGGTCGGTCACCTTCGTGGTGGTGGCTGGTCGTTTATTTTTTCATGAAGAGATCGTTAGCTCGATTGAGTCAACGCCTCACCCCGCGTTAGTCTACACCATCTTTGGTACTGCAGCCTTGGCTGTGTTGATTTTTGCGTATACGTTGTATCGGTATGTTGCTGAGGCGCACCTCATGGAGCGCATGCACGACGGCACACCTGAAGAGAGAACCAAAATTCTTGACAGCTTGCGTTGGGTGCCTGATTTGTTGCCTGTTTATAAGTTGCTGATCAACCTTAGTAATGGTGCTACGCACATTCGTGCTGATGCTTTTGAAAACGAATTGGCGGCATGTGAAGGCAAAGTCTTGTCGCGTTTGACCTTGGCTGACTACCTGGGTGGTGCGCTCGTGGGTTTGGGGCTGGTGGGTACATTCGTCGGCTTGTTGGGTACGCTCAATGATTTGGGGAAAATCTTTGAATCTCTCATCAGCGTTGGATCCAAAGATGTTGACCCTGTTGCCATGTTCGGCACCATGATTGCCAAATTGCAAGACCCCATGAAAGGTATGAGTACGGCTTTCGTCGCGTCACTTTATGGTTTGATGGGTTCGTTGGTCATTGGCTTGGTTGCATTGTCGTTACGTCACACAGGCGTGAGCTTGTGTAAAAGTGCTCGCGAATTGCTCAAGGCTGACCTCTATAGGGATGGTATTCCTGATGATGTTATGCCCACAGGAGATCCAGCGGTATCTCCTGTGATTGCTAATGCATTAAAGGCTATTCCTGTGGGAATTGATGCGGTGTTGGGTGTTCAAAAAAATCTGCTTTCTCAAAACAAGCAGTTGCTTGAAGAGCACCGCGCTTGGTTTGATAGACATCGTGCCTTTGATGTTCGATTGGCTGAAGTTTTGCGCAGCATGACGACTCAGTCAGAGCTTCACACCAAGCAACTTGAGGTGTATCAAAAGTCAAATGCACAAAAGCCATGGATGTGGGTGGCCATTGTGTCGATCGTTACATCCATTGTCTCTGCGGTGGTGATGGTGCTCATCTATGTGCGTTTGGGCGAGGGGCAAGTTCAAAACGGCAACATGCCAGCTATTCCGTCAGCGCAGCAGCCGGCATCTGTTGCAGTAATGCCTCATCGTGACGTTTCTAAGCCTGAAGTTGAGCCGCTTGTACCTGTTGTGACTATCGAGCCTGCTGCTTCCGTTGCTTCTGGCTCCCTCATCACAAAGTCAGTTGAGCCTGAACAAGTAGAACAGGAAAAGCCAGCAGTGCAAGCCGCCTCTGCTGCGTCCGCCCCAGCTGCGCCTGTGCCTAATTCAAAAAAGCAAAAAGCAAAAACTGAAATGGCTAACGCAACTAAGAAAAACAAAGCCAAGGCAAAAGCTCAGGCCGATGCACAAAAGCATGAGCAAGAAAGTGCCACAAAGTGCGAGCTTGATCCTGCGAGTTGTGCAAACGAGGCCGTTCACACGCCTGCTGCAGAACGCATGCAGCCAGCGGCGTCTGATGTGATGCACAAGCCTGCAACAGAACAAATCCAGCCTGCATCTTCAGGTCAAGAAGCTAAATAAAACATATAGACAAGAGGGTTTCATATGGAAAAAAATATTTCACAAACTAAGGTTGATAACGTTAAAAATGTTGCCCGCCTGAGTATTTCACGCGCAGATGTCAAAAACATCAAAGTTGTGGATGCGGATATTGTTATCTATTTGAAAACAGGTAAAAGAATAGTGTTGCGTGATGGCGTTGTCAAAGCCATGATGGACCCGGACTTCAGCATTGGTTTTGTGGATGGCGAAATATCTGCGCAAGCAGCCTTGCAGCAGTCGGGTTTGGTGGACTTAAACCCCATCTCCACGGCAACTGTGGCTTCTGCACCCGAGGCTGAAAAAACAGACGAGTCGACAACGAGTAGCACAACCGTCAGTCAATCGGCGTCATCAGCCCCGACGCCTACTTATGCTGAAGCAGCCGCCAAATCTGTCATGCAGGCGCCAACATCCGCACCCGAGGTGGTTGCGCAAGCCAAGCCTGCACCAGAGCCCTCATTGCTCGATACGGTGCGCCCCTACATTGGCGCGTTGGGTTTGCTGGGGCTCGCTGCAGGCGGCGGTGGGGGCGGGGCTGCGGCCAGTAGCGTTTCCAGTACTACTGAGACGGTGGTTTCGGGAACTTTGGTTTTGGGGCCAATTACCGGTTCTGAACTGTATGTTTATCTTTACAAGGCTGACGGTACATTGCTTGGTTTTAGCCAAATTGCTTCTGGTGGGGCGTTTTCAGTCACGTTGTCAGATAAATCGTATAAAGGCCCGATCATTGCTCTAGTTAAAGATACAGGTAGTGGCCATGATTTTTGGAGTGAAGCTACAGGAAAGACTGATGACTTAGATGGCAATTTTATGGCCGTTGATACGGTTAGCCCCGGTCAAAATAAGACGTTGAATATTAATACATTAACTACTGTGGCCGCCATCAAAGCTGGTCTAAACCAAGACTGGAATGGAGAAAAGGCGTCGCTTGCTAAAGTCATCACAGAGGCAGATGTCACTACCGCTAATACAGTGGTTGGACGCATGTTCGGTATTTCAAAAATCACTGAAGATGCCGTACTTGCCACGATCGATAGCAGTGGTGCATACGGAAGCGGCAACCCTTATGGTCAAGTGCTTGCTGCTGCTTCGGGTATTGATGAAATTCTGGGAAGTCAAAAACTCACCATTGCTAAGTTGGTCGCTGAATCCGCCGACGGGACGATGAGTGATGCAGGTGTTGAACTTGTTGCGCAAGGTGCAGCTATAGCAAGTACAGATGCATCAACCGTTGTCAAGAGTGTGGCGTCTGCTGCAGCCGAGTCTGCTAAGCCATACGACAATTTTTCTACGCTCACAGCGGAACAAGTCAATGCTTTGCCATTGACTACAGTCGCATGCTTGTCAGTCGTTGCGGTTCAAAAAATTGGTGATGTTTATGGTTTGAGTGATTTGGCATTTAAGGCCATTAATTTTTCTTATTTCAGTGACGCACAAATTGCCACCTTGCACTCGAATCAGGTCAAAACTCTGAGCGGCGTTCAGTTGTCTCAAATGACAACCTCCCAGTTGACCGCCTTGGGTGTCAACATTACCAACTTGTCGTTGGCGACATTGGAAAAACTTAGTCAAGCATCGTCTGAAAAACTCACGTCTGCACAGCTTGTGGCATTAGCCGAAAAAGGCATGCTTGACAATTTGTCAACACAGCTCACCACCTCGCAGGTCAATGGTTTGGCTGGCAGTCTCTCCGGTAGTATTTCTGATGCAGACACCAAATTATTTAACAGCATCCTTGGCGACATCACAAATGGTGGTGGTGTTGATAGTTCTACAGGCGTCAAAGATTTTACCGATGGTGAGAAACGTATTGAAAGTGCTTTAAAAATCGAAGAGGCGCTTTCTGTTGTGCATCAGTTGACTCAGATTGCGGCGCTTAATCCTTCTTCCTCAACCTACGCAGCTGACTTGGCGCGTTTAAGTGAAGAACTGACAGGGGCAGATCTGCAGTTGATCGGCTTGGCTGGCACCAATGGTGCATACACTGAACTCCAGAAAAATGCGTTGCTAACCAAGCTGGCTGAAGGAGAAGTGGCCGACATCACGGGTATTGCTTATCTTAAAAGTTTGGTTGACGTGGTGAATCCAACTTTGAGTGCAAGTACATTGCCCACTACGTCAAAAACCACGATCTACCACCTTGCTGGTGACGGTATTGGAGAAACCATTAACCTGACCATTACTTTCAGCGAGAAAGTCAATGGGTTAACCAGTGGCACGAATAGCAAAATTTTCCTGTTAGAGGGTGTTGGCATCGAGGCCGCTTGGAGTGGTACGGATGGCACGAGTACGCGTACCCTGACCTACACAATTGCCGCCAATCAAAATGGCACAGTTACCATTCGTGAGGATGAGTTAAAAGACGCATTACTCAAAAGCATCACTGACGTAGCCGGTAATGCCTTGGTCTATGAGTCAGTGATTGCAGAGATTGACTCATCTACCTTCGCTCGTGTGGATGGTGTGGCTCCTACTTTGACGCTCACACCTTTGACTGACACCGATCTTTCTTTGGCGCAAGCGACATCGTTTGAGCAAAGCTACTTAGCTGTCGACAACACAAATGGTTTAGGTATCCGCACAACGTCTGCCGTGGTTGAAAATTCTGCGGGCGAAGTACAAAACGGCTTAACCCTGACCACCACAGGTGGAAAAGTAGCAGGTGACTTATCGAGCCTTGCAGCCGGAAGCTACACCTTGAAAGTTACCACCACTGATGTGGCGGGTAACACCGATGTGGAAACACAAGAATTCTTAATTGACAAACTGGCGCCTAGCTTGGAATTAGAGGTGTTCACTACGCCTCAAACTAAACTCACCAGCGCTGAAGCGGCCGCATATACACAAACATACACATCTGTGGACAACGAAGGCGGTACAGGTTTGGCCAGCACGGTGGCAGTGGTGAAAAATGCCAGTGTAGTGCAAACAGGTGTTACGCTGAGCACAGCGGGCGGCAATATCTCAGGCAATTTGTCTAGCCTTGCAGATGGTCGTTACACGGTGGAAGTGACCAGCACAGACGTCGCTGGCAATGCGTTTGTTCAAACACAAGAGTTGGTGATAGACAAAACACCCGCAGTCCTTAATTTGACAGCATTGACTGATGACAAACTCACAAATCAACAGGCGAAAAATTACACGCAAGCCTATACGGCAACAGATGCCCTCACGGATGTTGCTACAACAGTTGCGCGCGTCTTGAATTCCAACATCGAGGTGCAGCAGGGTGTTGTGCTCACCACAGACAATGGGCATGTAACCGGTGACTTGTCTGGCCTCGCAGACGGTCAATACACGATCGTAGTCACCACAACCGATCAAGCTGGCAACACCACAGAGGCGACGCAGATCGTGGTGATTGACGCGACAAGTCCGACCTTGAACTTGGCGGCTCTGAGTGACACCCAACTGACCAGCGCTGAGGCTGCTGTTTATTCTCAGTCTTTCACCGTCAGTGATGCGACTTCTGGTGTGGCTACCACGAGTGCGGTGGTGAAGAACAGCAGTGGCGTTGTTCAAAATGTCACCCTCACCACTGCCAATAACAAAGTGGAAGGCAATTTATCCACTTTGGCTGGTGGCGAAAACTATTATGTGGAAGTGACCACCACAGACCAAGCTGGCAACATGACGACTGTTCGGTCGCAAGATTTGTATATTGACAAAACAGCCCCAACTGCAACGCCACTGACCATCAGTTCTATCGCTGCGTTTGCTCCTTTGGATTTGGGCTTCAATGAGCCTATTGTCAAAGGCGCATCGGGTTCAATTTACATTTGCAAATTAGATGGCACTGTGGTTGAAACAATTGCTGTGAGCTCTTCACAAGTTCAAGTCGCTGGCGATGGTAAGTTGGTCACCATCAATCCGGTGAACGATTTGGTGGTTGGCACCAGCTATTACGCCAGAGTTGATGCGGGCGCATTTACCGACCCATCGGGTAACCCAATGGCAGCCATTGGCGCAAATGAATGGAATTTCAATGCTGTTAGCGTGGGTACTTCGCTGATCATTGGTGGCGCAGGCGTGAATGCCAATGAGGGCTACATCAATGCCGACGAGCTGTCTCAGATGACCCTAAGCGGTGTCATCACTAACGCGGTTAATGCCACTGGTGTGGCTGTAACCAGAGTGGTGTTTCATGCGACGGATAACTCTGGGGACATTGTGATTTCGTCTTCCAGTTTGTCTGGGCTTTTGCCTGTTATTGGCAATGATGGCACATGGCAGTTAAGCAACGACCCTGTTTGGACTGACCAGTTGGTTAGCGGAAAAACCTATACCGTCTCGGTTGATGTGGGGGGCGTTGTTGATAGTGTTTCCGTAGGTTCAACTGCAAGCTCTGCCCCTTTTGTGGTGGACACAGCGGCACCGATCATCAGCACCACACCGCTCAATGCCGCCGAAAATGGTACGGTGGTTGGCGATGCCGCAGCTACAGACAGCAGCAAGCTCACGTGGACTTTGGTTGGCACGGGCGCTGACGATGCCAAGTTCAACATCAGCAGCTCAGGGGTGTTGACTCTCAAGGCTGCTAAGGATTATGAGACCCCTGGCAGTGCGGCCGGCACCAACGCTTATGTGGTCAAACTCAAAGCCACGGATGACGCGGGTAACTTCAGCATCCAAGATGTCACGGTGAATGTGACCAATGTGAACGAGGCGCCCGTCAACACCGTGCCGGGTGCACAAACCACGGCAGAAGAAACCGAAAAAGTCATCACGGGTCTGAGTATTGCCGATGTGGACGCGGGCGCTGCAACCAATGTGACCGTTATCCTTAGCGTGAGTAATGGCACGCTGAACATTGCAGGCGGTACAGCCACAATTACCGGTAGTGGCACTGGCAGCGTCACGTTGACAGGCAGTGTGGCACAAATTAACTCCACCTTGGCAGCATCCAATGCTGTGAAGTACACCCCCGGTCTTGATTTCAACGGTAATGCCACCTTGACCATGACCACCAACGACGGTGGTAGCACCGGAACTGGTGGTGCATTGAGTGATGTAGACACCGTAACGATTGCCGTAACAGCGGTGAACGACAAGCCCGAGCTTACGGCCCATGCAGGTACTTACACTGAAAACGCAGCAGAAACGGTGATTGATGGCGGCATCACGCTGATCGACAAGGACGATACGCAAATCACAAGTGCCACAGTCGAGATCAGCGCGGGCAAGACTGAAGGTGACGTGCTGAGTTTTGTCGATGCCAATGGCATCAGTGGTACCTACGATAGCCTCTCAGGTAAATTGACGTTGTCGGGCACTGCCACAGTGGATCAATACAAAGCGGCCTTGCGTACAGTGAAGTACAGCAGCACCAGTGATGACCCAACAGTCAACGGCACCAAGCCAAGCCGCACCATCACATGGACGGTGACGGATGCCAATTCGGATGGTGTAGGCCCACAAACCAATACGCTTACGACCAGCACGATCAACGTAACCGCGGTGAATGATGTTCCTACTTTCACCACCACAACATCGACGGCCGACTATGCCAATACTGCTGGCGATCAGTTGTTGTTCAGTAACACCAGTGTCAGTGCGGTTGAGAGTGCCCAAAGTATCAAGAGTCTGAAGTTCACGGTCTCTGGTGTGACGGGTACAAACTCTGATCGTGTAAAAGTAGATGGTGTTTACATAAGTCTGGTGGATGGCACCACGGGTACTACCACTACCAATTCTGTGGGCTATAGCGTGGGTGTGGTTGGAGGTGTCGCCACGGTTACGCTGACATCCGCAGCTGGATTGTCGAACGCAGTGGCGCAAGGCTTGGTCAATGGCTTGGCGTACAACAACGCTGTAACAGCAGCTGGAGGTAGTGCAGCTGGCATGGAAGGTCACCGTGTGGTTACCCTAGTTGAGATCACCGACAGTGGTTCAGACAACAACGTCACCAGTTTAAATAGCATCAGTACCCTCAACGACACCACCCCACCGCCAACCATCAGCAGCGTGGCGTTGAGTGCAGACACAGGCACTGCTGATTTGGTAACTCAAACTGCCAATCAAACCGTGACAGCCACGCTCAGCCGAGCTTTGGCCAGTACTGAAAGGCTGGAGGCAACCCTTGATGGTACAAATTGGACGAACATCACCGCTTCTGTGACGGGTACCAACGTGTCGTGGAGCACGACGCTTGCCAATGGCGCCAACGCCTTGACCCTCAGGACGGTTGATGCAGCCAATCAAATTGTGTCGTCCAATACCCTCAACTCCACATTGCTGGAGACCATGGCTATTTCAGCGGTGGTGGATGACAATGGAACCAACACTCTGAGCGACACAGTTGCACAAGGTGCCAGTACCTATCGGTATGTGTACTACCGTTTGGACCGCGGGACATCAGCTTATGCTACCTTAGCAGAATTGATGGTCTTTTCTAACGGAGTCAACATCGCTGCAGGCAAAACTGTGACCACCAACTTGTCGCAATATAGTGTAGGTGAAGGCCTTGCAAATCTCACGGATGGATTTGCTTATTCGGGTTGGACTTCACAATTCAATACTGTTACATCTGGTTGGTTACAAATTGATTTGGGGGCTGCTTATCACATTGACAGTACGGCAATCGCTGGCACTACATATGAAGCTGCTCGTGCTCAGGGCTTTACGACTTGGTTGAGTAACTCCAGTCTGAGTGGAACAGCCTTGGCTAATTTGCCTGCAGCGGGTGCTGTGCAAATTCAGACCACTACGCCTTCATTTATGAATAGCGATCCTATGCAGATGGGCCGCTTGGTGAGTACAGACGATACGACCCCTACATTCAGCGGAACATTGAGTGCAGCATTGCCCAGTGGCTACAAGGTTCAGATTTTTAACAACGGAACCTATTTGGCTGATGCCTCAGTGAGCAGCTCTAACGGTAATGTCACATGGAATTACACGTTTGCGCCTAATCAGGCCGTGTATGGCACCAACAAAGTGGAGGCCAAAGTGGTAGACGGCGCTTCAGCCACCTATCTCAGTAGCAACTACAGTTTTGAGTTGAATACGAACACCGTGAACATCGGTGGTATGAGTGAAAGCGGCATGGCGGTAGGTAATACCGATACCTTGGCTCAAAAATATCGGTACGTCTACATTCGCATTGATGACTGGCAGAGAAACAATACGGATTTCGCTGAGTTACTAGTTTTCTCAAACGGTGTGAACGTGGCTTTGAATAAAACAGTAACTGCGGCGATCAATTCGCCTAGTACTCTCAACGTCTCTTCACTAGTGGACGGTAGCACGGGGACTCGTTTAATTGCCGAGTATTCAAATCATGACAATGGTGCAGGTCGAAATGGTTGGATCAAGGTCGATTTGGGAAGCGATTATCGAATTGATGCTGTGTTCTTGTATGGCTCAGGATCCTCGACTAGTTACGCACAAGCTGCGACAGTTTGGGTTAGCTCTGCAAACCTGACAGCGTCATCTCAGTCAGCGCTCAGCAGTGGCGGAGCTTTACAGGTGATAGGAACAACAGGTGCATTTGGTAGCGGTACTGCCGTGACGGGGTATATGCCTACAGATGACACAACGCCTACAATTTACGGTACCTTAGCGACGAGTTTGGGCACGGGGTATAAGCTGGGCATTTACGATAGCTCAACCTATTTAGGCGATGCCACGGTCAATGCAGATAGAACTTGGACTTACACAGTTGGCACAGCCATGTCTTCTGGTTCGCTTCATAGTTTATCGGCTAGGATTTACAAAGACTACACAACCAACACGTTGGTCACAAGTGCAGCCATTTCGACTAACGTTTTTTTCAAAATCAGTCCTATCGTGTTGGACTTGAACCATGACGGACAGATCAACTACAGCAGCGTGTTGATGGACGTGACTGGCGCTGGTGTGATCTCCAAGGTCACTTGGGCTGCCCCAGAAGACGGCGTGCTGGTGTGGAACAAGTACGGCGACGGTTTAGTACACGACAAATCGCAATATGCGTTTGGCGATCCATCTAAAGGCATCACTGATTTGCAAGGGCTGGCTCAAAACTTTGACACCAACCAAGACGGCGTGTTCAATGCGTCTGACGAGAAGTTCAGTCAGTTCATGGTGTGGCAAGATCAAAATGGGGATGGCATCTCGCAGGCTGATGAAGTCAAGTCTTTGGCTGACACGGGTGTGAGTTCGCTCAACCTCACGAGCGATGGTGTAAAGAGTTCACCCATTGCCGGTGTGGAAGAGGCTGGGCGTACCACGGCTACACAAAATGATGGTCAGAGTATGTTGTTGGTTGATGCCACTTTCTCCTATACCAAAGCAAGTGTGCTACAGGGCGTAGATGCAAGCAAAGACACATTTACTATCAGCAATACGCTCACGCAAATCAATGCATTTAGCGACAACGATGGTGATGTGATTGATTTGTCTGGCTTGTTAAGTCAATTGCACGCGACTAACGGCAACGTGGCTGACTATGTGCAAACTGTTCAGCGTGGAAATCACACCGTGATTCAGGTAGATGCAACAGGGCAGCATGATTTTGTGAATGCTTCAAACCAAGTGGTGTTGATGAACACAACAACCACACTGGCCCTTTTGCAGCAGCAAAACCATGTGGTGATTTAACTTAGTCAGCTATGTAGGGACTTGGCGTTCGCGTCAAGTCCCTTTTTTAGCGCCTTCATCAAATCCTCGGCCACCCGTTGCAGCACAGGCTGCCACTGCCTATCAGCTTCTTGTCTGTACAGCTTCATCGAGGCATACCACGGGCTGTCGTCTCGATCCTGTAGCCAACGCCAGTCTGGCGCATACGGCAGCAATAACCAAGTGGATTTACCTAAAGCTCCTGCCAAGTGGGCCACGCTCGTGTCCACACTCAGCACTACATCCATCAGCTCGCACAGCGCCGCTGTATCTTCAAAGTCATTGATCTGTGCTTCAAAGTGCCTCACCGTACTTTGCGCCAAAGCCTTTTGATCAATTTCACGTATCTCTTTTTGCAAACACACGTATTCGAACTCAGCGGGCAAGTGGGGCAGTAGCTCTGCGAGCGCGATGCTTCGGTTATGGTCGTTCTTGTGACCTGTGCTGCCACTCCAAACCAAGCCGATACGAGGTTTGGTTTGAGGGCCTAGCTGATGGGCCCACTGGTCACGTTTGGCAGGTGTGGCGAATAAATAAGCCTCGGGGTGGGGAATGCTGTGAACCTCTGTCTTGAACGCCAAGGGCAGCGACATCAATGAGCAGTGAAAATCAAATTGGATCGGTGGCTCAGTTCCATCTGCTTCTATAAGCATATCTACGCCCGATAGGGTATTGAGTACATGCATCAAAGGCGGCGGGGCTTCGAAGATAACAGTTGCACCACGCGCCTTAACCAATTGGGCATAGCGGCAAAATTGTATCGTGTCGCCTAGACCCTGCTCTGGATGGAGCAGAACTGTTTTGCCTTTGATGTCTTGCTCGCCTAGCCATAGGGGCTGGGAGAAAGGACGCAGATTAATGCCAAGTTCTGAATGCTTCCAACGACATTCATACAGTGGCCAGCCTTGATTGAAATCGCCGATTAACAGCAATACTAGGGACTTATTCCAGTACGCACTGATATAAGAAGAATCAAGATCAATCACTCGGTCGTGGTTGAATATCGCTTCATCAAAACGATTAAGAGCTTGGAGTGCGTTGGCCCTGTTCAAATAACCAGAGACATAGTCTGGCTCGATAGCAATGGCTCGGTCATAGCTGACCAGCGCTTTGTCAAAGCGCTTGAGATCTGCGAGTGCGTTACCTTGATTGAAATAAAACATCGCTTCGTTCGAATCTATTGCGATTGCCTTATCAAAGAATGCCAAAGCTTGTTCCTGCTGCCCACGTAGAGCGAAGATGACCCCCAACAAGTGCCAAGCATCGGCTTGATTAGGCTCTGCTTGTAGCACTTGGCGATACAGAACTTCGGCCTTTTGTAGATCTCCAGCTTGTTGGTGCTGTAAGGCTGTTTGAAGTTTTAGTGCTGTGTTGGTTTTTTTGGGATGAGTGAATTTATGACGCATATTGATCTAAAGCCATCAAAACTGACCCCGCATTTGGCAATATGAATCGCCTCGTGTTTGAACTGACCCCCAGAAGTTAGACGGTTGCCGTTCCGCCAACTAAGCGGTATTTCTCAGCCGGTACTCCACCGGGCTAAGTCCTTTCAGTCTGAGCTTGATGCGCTCGTGGTTGTAATACCGGAC
>JACCDV011210994.1_pt1 | contig 22669 bp, 21 predicted proteins | sample 7446131 | NCBI WGS metagenome assembly JACCDV01 (sample SAMN15323448, study PRJNA562643) | freshwater metagenome | isolation source: river surface water | place: USA:Blue River Watershed | collected 2017-08-17
CGTGGTGCCGCTGGTGCATTGCTCACGACAGTTGGTAAATCGAAGTCAAAATTTTGCTCGTTGTTTGCCATATAAGTACATTGTACTCCCGTCACTTCGTCACGAGGGTGACAAGATCAGGCTACCTGTGTATAGCTCGGACGGTTTTGTTATTTTGCTCTAAAAAGAACTCACCTTTCTCTCTCTGGCAAGACCTTTGCCATTGTCGTTAATTTAAGAAGCAAATGGAGACTTGACCTTGGCATCATTCCCGAGGATTTTTTTGAGCACTTTAATATCTGGTTCGGCAGCATCTGGCACGTAGGCACTATCGGGAGTCATGGAAGTCGGCACAACAGGCTGTGGTTTTGGCTCGGGTTTTTCTGCTAGAGCAGGTGCAGTAGCTTGTGGCGTTGATGTTGTTTCAAGCACAGAACCAAGGACCGACCGCAAGGCACTGCGATGATCAGTGGCCGGTGTAGCCGATTCGATCTTTGGCACTGGTGTAGTCGGCTTGCCTTCCCCTTTCTTGCTACTCTGCTCGTTGGTGGAGGCGGCAATGCGGGCCAAGACGGCTTTTAGTCCATCGGCGGTCACGGCAGCGGCGGCCGGTGGTGTTACTGGCTTTGGCCGGTCAGACGATCCTGCTCCAGCTGGACGACTAGCTGGTTTTGGTCTAGCGGCCGGTCGCTCGGAGCGGGCAGCTGATGGAGTTGAAGCCTTATCAGACCGATCCACTTTTAGGGCACTTGGGCTTGATGTAGTGACAGGCTTTGTCTCGGCCTTTGGTGCCTCTGTCTTTGCCGTATCACTTTTTGGTATTTCAGGCTTTGGTGGTTTTGCTGGCGGCTCAACTGGTGTATGGAGGTCGGTGATGATTTTTTCCACAATTGGTCGGGGGGTCGTAAAGTTCTTTCTACTAGCGGCCACGACCATATCCCGACACGAAATCCGCGGTGGTGGGATCTCCGGCAGGGTCACGGCCGAAAATGGCTGTGAGCCAATCCCATCGATCATGAGCGTGAGATAAATCTGGTAGGCACCAAGATTCACGAGGTCAGCTGCCAAAAACCGTGGAGTGAAGATGGTCTCGAGGACTTCGGCATCAAATGGCCCCACCCGAAAGGCCACCGTAGTGCCCACGTTCCCGAACACCGCATTACGGACATCTTCCTCCATCTGTTCGATGTACTGGTGCGCGATGATGAGGTTGAGGTGGTACTTACGCGCCTCAGAAAGAATGTTCGCAAAAGTAGCGTTCGCAAAACTCTGAAACTCGTCCACGTAGAAGTAGAAGTTTGGCATCGTCTTCATGACCGCCGGTGGAAGGTCGGCTCGACTCATCGCCGCAAGGTAGATGCGGGTCGTGAGCATCGACCCAAGGAGGTTAGCGTTTGTATCCCCCACCAACCCCTTTGAGAGGTTGATGATGAGAATCTTTTTCTCATCCATGATTTTGCGGATATCAAAACTGGAGTGTGGCTGACCAATGATATTACGAATGAGCGGATTACCGGTGAACTGCCCAATTTTGTTTTGAATAGCTGGCAGTGCTTCGGCAGCAAAGCGGTCGGTGTAGGCAGCAAACTCCTCTACCCAAAAAGCTTTCACTGCTGGATCCTTCACATAATCAACTACCCGGTTGCGGAAGTGCTTATCAGAAAAGAGTCGATTGACCGATAGCAGCGTCGTATCGGGATACTCAATGAGCGCCAAAAGTGCATTGGTGAGAATGTACTCCATACGGGCACTCCAGGCATCAACCCAAATCTTCTTGAAGGTCGACATGAGACCTGATACCACAAGGTGACGCTTATCAGGGCCCACATCTTCCATCACGTTAAACGACACGGGGTTATCAAGATCAAACGGCGCAAAATAAACAACGTCGTTCACCCGGTGCTCAGGAATATACTCAAGAAGCTTCTCGGCGGCGGAACCGTGCGGGTCGATAAAGGCCATCCCTTCTCCATTTTGGATATCTTGGGCGGCCATATTCTCGAGCAGGGTCGACTTACCCATACCCGTCTTCCCGATGACGTACATGTGTCGCTGCCGGTCACGGGCTTTGATACCAAAGGGAGTATCTTTCCCCCGGGCGTCGGTTTTGGCGAAGAAGGTGATTTTTTCTGGGTCGAATTGCATCATGTTGCGTATAGTATATCACTGGTCACCAAATCGTTCTTCAGCATACTTCAGAAGTGCTGTCACATCCGCATTGCGACCTTCTGAACCAAGAATAATAATTGCCACCACCCGCTCTTCCCCTTTCACATTAAGGGTATGGAGGGTTACCGATGTTTGTCCGGCGGCAGTCGTCTCACCAATTTTGCCACCAATAAAATTCTCCATGCCTTCAACTGTGTTGAAATTTGCCAAACCACTAAACTCTCCAGTTACATACATGTCTGGTAGTTTTTCGCCGGCACTAATATCGACAATAAAATGTTTCTTCTCGTAGATATATTGAATCAAACGAAGCAAGTCACCCACTGATGAAACATTACCATTATCAAGGCCAGACGGATCGGTGAAATTGGTGTACGACATGCCCAGTGATTTGGCTCGCTCATTCATATACTCAATAAATTGTGTTCGTCCGACTTCTGCCGCAATCACCTCAGCCGCTTCGTTTGAAGACTCGAGTAAAAGGAGCTCGAGGAGTGAATAAAACGAGACCGAACTCCGTTCGCCGAGCCGAGGAATCAGCGACTGCACAAATGTCGGTTCGGTAATCGCCACCCGAGTATCGAGGTTAATATACTCAGCGGCTACGACCGCAGTCATGAGCTTCGTCAGCGAGGCAATTGGCACGGCCTCTCCAAGATCACTGGCCGCCAACACCGTACTTGATTCAACATCAGCAATAAGATAGTGCGGGGTGGCGAGTTCCGGCACTTTTGGTTCGTACAAAAACTCCTTCCTATCGGCGGCACGCTCATACACGAGGACGGGGGTATTGAGTGTTACCACATCATAGAGCTCTTTGGCATCGGCGGTATCAAGCTCAATACCGCCCTGAGCAGTAGTGGTTGGTACATCCCCGGTTTCGTAATACGGTGTACCGTGAATATAAAAGTTGCCTTGAAACGCAATGCTGTGTGGCAAATAGACTTGTCCAAATGAAGCGAAATGTGCCTGCTTTTTCTTCTCTACCTCGTAAAGCCCAGCTGGTGTTTCCCAGAAGGTACCCGACTCTCCTTTCTTTACAATTGGATATTCAAGAACCAGTACGCCGTCTTCAAAATAACGAAGACGCATAGCGGCGAGGTCAGCCTCGACAAATGTCCGTTCCGCTTCAATAAACGCATCACGTGCAGTGGCAAAAAAGTCTGGTTCGGAAAACGCCACTTCAATACCGTACGTCAGCGGTGTTATCTCTTTGGTATATGGGTGCTCAATCACGACTGGTGCAGCATTGGCAGTGACGATACCCGAAAAGGTACTAGCGAGCAGAGTCTGCCCCCGCTCAACTGCTATTGGCGCCACAAAGACGGCCCCATAGATACAAAAGACCAGAGTAGCGAGGAGCACGAGAGTCCGTGAGGCAATCAGCAGTCTGGTCGGGCGTGGCGGGAGGGCAATTGCTCGCGGGTGAAACGATAATTCTTTACGCGGAATAAGCGTCCCCATTGTGACAATCGGTTCATCTTCTTCAAACGAAATCGCGTAAAAACGGCGAGGTGTATCCTCTTCGTTGTACATGCTGTAAGTATACCGTACTAAAAAATCTAGATTTTGCTGTTATATACACAATTACTAGACCCCAGGAATAAAGGTGAGTAGCTTTACAAGCAAATCTCGCATGAAAATAATCAAGGTTTTGCGCTCTTCTTGGTTTAATGCATCAATTTCATCTTCATGTGTAATTAGATAGTCAATAAACTCCTTAACTGAATGCACAAATGTAGTCATCGTAACCACGATACTTCCGGTACTGGAAGCAACAGCGTTCTGTATTTTTTCCAAGCGCTGGCCAACTTTGGTTGATTGTGATCCCGAACTACCGCCCCCGGTATTACTGGTGTCTGGTTCAAGAATAGCGGTAACCGCTACTGAGGTGGCGACACTCGTATCAATACGAGGGTTATCGGTTCTGGCGTCAGACCAGGCAACAAAGCGATAGCCGGCATTTGGCACTACTTCAACGCTAGTGCCATCCTCCCCACTCACCACACGCTGTGTACCATTACCCACTAGTGTCGCATTGGCATCTACGATATACGACAACAGCAAACAAGGCACTGACCCTCCATCCGTTATATCCCAGTTAAATGTAGTTGTGAGCGTGTTGCGAGCCGCTTGGACCGTATCACAATAGGGCGTCAAATCGCCATTTGGACCAATAAATGTCAGATCAAGCCCTGACTGCAACGCCTGCTGCGACCAGCCAGTGAGAATATTTGAGTAGTTACCAACCGACAGAGCGCTATTGCGAAAAATATTATACATATCGGTTGCTTGTGAGACATCCCAATTGGAGAGATCTTGATCAAATGCCGTAGCATTTTCAAACATATAACTCATCTCAACTGCGCCGGAAGTGTTCCAGTCATTGAGTGGCTGGTTAAATGCCGGATTCTCGTAAAACATAGTATTGAAGTCGGTCACACTGGAGACATCCCAACTATTAAGCGGTTGATTATAGACACTGTAACAAAACATACAATTCATATCAGTAACACTCGATACATCCCAAGCATCAAGCGGTTGATTGTATACGGTCAGCGAATCAAACATATTGCCCATATAGACGGCACTGGAGACATCCCAACTATTGAGTGATTGATCAAACGATACCGCTCCCGAAAACATCGAATGAAAATTTGTTACGTGAGATACATCCCAACTGGAAATATCTTGATTGAAGGTCTCGTTATTGCGAAAAAAACTATTAAGATCGGTGATATGAGCAGGAATATTAAGTCCAGAGATATCTTGATTGAAGGCATTTGCTCCATTGAGGAGACTCTCCCACGACGTGCGCGCGGGATTATAAAGCCAAGTCCATGTCGTAAAATCCTGATTAAAAGCGCTGTCTGTGAACATCGCGTTTATTCTAGCAGTAGGCGAAACTGGCCAAGACGACAAATCAGGATTGGCATTTGTAGCTCCACTAAACATGTAATCAAAGATGGTTCCTGCGGACACATCCCAGCTTGAAATATCTTGATTAAAGGCGGTGGCCCGGGCAAACATTCCTGTAAAATTTTGCACATTGGACACATTCCAATTATTGAGCGGCTGATTGAAGGACATCGCACTAGCGAATAAGGTGCCAAACATATACGCCATGTTGGTAATTGTAGAAACATCCCAGCTTGAAATATCCTGATTGAGTAAAACAGCATCAGCAAACATACTGTCAGTACTTGATGCACCAGCTAGATTCGGAGCATCACTGGCCACAAGCGTCAGATTGGTGGCTCCACAAAAAGCTCGAGTCATCGATGACCAGGCAATACTCCCCCACTGCTCAATAGTTAAGAGCTTCGTACGGTCGCCACCAGTGCTGCCGGAGCAATTCATAAAAATTCTTGGAAAGGTCCCGGTAATATCTACGCGGTACGTGCCAGGAGTAGGAAAAGTAATAGTAGTGGCGCCAGTTCGCCCAGTAAGTGTACCGTTAATAGTTGAACTGGCTACATCTTCCCAATAAATATTGTAGTTGTACCCCGAACCAGTAGTGGGGATGCGAATTTGATTCGCTGCTGTTGTACCAGGATTATCAGTCTTCCACGTCGTTGAAAACGACCCCGGGACAATGGGGGCAGCTAAAGTCACAGAAAAACCCGTAAGGAAAAACGCACAAACGAACAAACTAGTAAGTGAGTATTTCATACAACTATTTTACCCCGGGGAGCCACCGCAGAAGCTCCAGAATCGCATCTCGAAGCACAATAATCACCGCTTTAGACTCCTCAGGTGAGAGGTTTTTGACCTCTTCTTCGTGGGAGGACAGATAATTGAGGAACTTTTTGAGTGAAGTAACGAAATTGGTGAGCTTTTCGCTAACGGGTGCAGTGCTTGAAGCCATGGCTGATTGCAAATCATCGAGACGCTTTTGACGGAGGCCAACTGCTGTCGCGCTACTGTCGCTACCCATACCAACTCCAGACATAATTGGTGCCACTACACATGGATCGCTCCCGAGGTCAGTAATACTCCAGCTGTATGTACCAGTGAGGGTGGTCCGAGCAACGCCAGCGGTCTCACAGTAGACAGTCGAGACAATACCAAGATCGATACCAGTAGCTACGGGAGTAGTAGTGGCCCAATCTAAGAGCAGATTAGTATATGTTTGTGCTGTTAATCCCGAATCCCGAAAGATATTTGTAAGAATATCGCCGTCATTAATTACCCAAGTACCGAGATTTTGATTAAAAGCAGTGGCGCCAAAAAACATTTCAGTAAAATCAGTAGTATTTGCTACATCCCACATCGATACATCTTGATTAAATGCGGTAGTGCCATAAAACATGTAACTCATGTCACTTGAACTAGAAACATCCCACGAACTTAGCGGCTGATTGAAGGAAGTGGTATATGCAAACATACTTCCAAAATACAATCCGTTTGAAACATTCCACGAACTTAGTGGCTGGTTGAAGGAAGACGCCCCCTCAAACATCCCGCTGAAATTGTCAACTGAAGACACATTCCAACTGTTGAGTGGTTGGTTAAAATTTAATGCATACCTAAACATCCATCTCATACTAGTCACACCAGAGACATTCCAGGCGGAGATGTTTTGATTAAAGGCAGCTGCTCCTGCGAACATTTGCTCCATATTGGTAACATTTGACACATTCCAACTTGAAATGTCTTGATTGAAGGAAGTAGCACCCCCAAAAAGTTGCTGCATATTCGTCACATTCGAGACATCCCAGTTGTTGAGTGGTTGATTAAATGCTGTAGGGTTGTGACTAAAAAACATGGCGTACATATCAGTCACACTAGCAGTATTCCAAGAATTTAATGGGTAATTAAAATTGGACACACTATCAAACATAGCAGCCATGGTTGTTACTCTAGACACATTCCAAGAAGAGATATCTTGATTGAATGAAGTCGCCCACTGAAACATCATGCTCATATCAGTAACGTTTGAAACATCCCAGTTATTGAGTGGTTGATTGAAGGCACTACCCTCAAACCAGGGTCCTGTGAACATATTCCTCATGTTGGTCACATTTGAAACATCCCAGCTATTGAGCGGCTGGTTGAAGGCGGGGGCATCATGAAACAGACTCTCCATATTTGTCACATTGGAAACATCCCAGTTATTAATATTCGAATTAAAATTATCTGCCCCATAAAACATGGCACTCATGCTCGATACATTGGATAAATTAGGCACATCAGTCGCATTAAATACCAAATCATTCACATCATTAAATGCATTGGCCATCGTACTCCAAGTACTACTCCCCCATTGCTCCACCGTGCGAAATTTGTTTTTGTTAGTGCTGTCACCCAAATTAAAGCTTGTCCAATTTCCATCAAAATCTACACGGTATTGACCGGCGGTTGGAAAAGTAATGGTGGTCAAGCCGATTTGACAAGTGCTTGAACCATTATTGACAGCATTCCCTATCTCCTCCCAATATACTCCCTCTCCAACACCACAGCCGCCGAGGGTGATAGAGATGCTAGTATCACTACCAGTATTCCATGTCGTTGAAAATGACCCAGGGACAATTGGCGCGGCCAAAGCAGCCTGCGCACCAAAAAGCACACAGAGCAAAAGCAGAAACTTAGTTGTCCCTTTCATTACGGTTATTGTACCACCCTCCTTTCTCGCTTCAGTCGGCTTACTGACAGCACTTATTCTGCCTTGAGTGCCGACTCGGTATAGCGATTACTTGGTGCCCAGATCATCCACGAGTCGACACCTGCATCGTAACTAGCTTGAATCTGTGCCCGCACATCAGCGGCATCATAGTCCCCACCATAGTCAAAATCCTGTATCCAGGTACGGAGTCGATTGCCGTCATAGCTTGGCTTGGTATACACCGCCGGCGTTGAGGTACCAATTCTCGTATGCAAAAATCCCTGCATTGGTGTCGTTTTTGACACCATGCGGTCTACCCCACTTTTCATGGCATGATACACAATTTTGTACGGATAATCGTTCGGATTCCCGAGACCTAAGAAACTCTTTGGGTAGTGGGACGGATACACCATTGGTGCTATCGCATCAAAGTACGGCGCCGCTCGCTCTTGCACCTGCCCAATCGAGAGGTCGTCAAAGTTGGTTGTCGTCATCCCAAAGAGGTCCGCCGAGGTGTATGGTGTACTACTCGCCCGACCGGTATTTTCATGTCGTACCGCCGCAAATCGTTCCGGTTTATCGAGCTCAGCATTGAGGTAGCGAAAAAAGGCTTCGAGATTAGCTTGTTTATCATTTGGCCAATCACTCCCAGCGGTATGTGGAAATGAGATATCAGTCATATTGCCGTCTGATGGGTAGCGTACGTAATCAAAATTGAGTTCATCAAAACCGATGTTGTAGGCATCAACTGATAAATCAATAATATGGTTCCAATGTTCCTTAGCTGCCACGTCAATGAAGGATAAGCCTTTACCATCTTTCCAGGTGGTGACACCATCCGATCGCTTCACTGCGAGATGTGGTGACCGAACCGCTTCAAACGGATCCTGGAAGACGGTAACGCGACCAATCACGTAGATATTGGCTGCATGTAAGGTGGCAATAAATTCTTTCATATCACGAGCACCACAGGTCGCAGCGTTCCAGGCTGGTTTCCAATTTTCATGTGTCGGTGGAAAGGCAATCGTGCCAGAATAATCTTTGATATCGATCACGACGGCATTGATTTCAGTGCGCTTCGCGAGTGCTACCAGTTCATTACGAAACGACGGTGTTCCAGCCACACACGAACTCATATAGATGGCCTTAAGCGAATCCGGGAGTGGTACGTGGGTTACCACCGGTCGCGTATCTACCTCTTCTTTTTTTGGAGAATTGGTTTTAGTAGTATTTTCAGCAACCAGCGCACTATGAGAGGCCGACTCGTATGAGACCGCCAGTAGATTTGGTCCGAGCAACACCCAGCCTGCCGTCACAAGGAGGAAAGCGAGTGCAGTGGCCGTATACCAGTAGTGCATTATGTATATAGTTTACCGCGTTGTGTCAAAAAGTGGCTCGGTGGTCTCCACAAAGGTCTCAGCGGTCCGGACGGTGCCGTCGTTTTCAAGCGTAGATAGATACTGCGCTCGGCGAATACTATACCCAATCCCGACAAATATCACGCCCATCACAGCAAATAGTATTTGCTTCCACAGCATGGGTATACCGAGTGATGGCAAAACAATCGTTACTAATCCTAACAGAAATACCAGTGTGCCTTTAGTCATTAGCTAAGAGTATACCGCACGCGGTGCTGAGTGACAAAAATAGTCAAAAACTGTGGAAAACTCCTAATGAGTCGTCTGCGTCAAAATGAGCACAAACTCCCCTTTCTGTTTGACCGGTGTGTTGGTGAGAGTCGTCAAAATCTCACCTGGGGTCCCAACGAGCATTTCCTCATGGAACTTGGTGAGCTCGCGACCAAGGTGGAGCGTAGCGGTACTGTACTGAGAGGCGAGGCTTTCGAGAGTTTTGAGGATTCGATGAGTCGCTTCGAGAAACACTACTGGATGATCATAGAGTTCGAGGTCAGTAAAAAATGTCTCGCGACCTTTTTTGCTTGGGACAAAGCCTAAAAAACTAAATTGATTACCATTGATACCGGCAATTGAAATAGCCGCCGTAATGGCTGAAGCGCCAGGAATTGCGTCAATCCGACAGCCAGCCGCACGAGCTTGGCGCACCAGAACCACTCCAGGATCAGAGACGCCCGGTGTCCCGGCGTCAGAGACAAGGGCAATCGATTGTCCAGCGACAAGATCTGCCACAATCGCTTCGTGCGCAGCGACACTCGCATGCGCATCATAGCGCTTGAGCTTGGCCTTGACCCCGTGGTGCTTCAGGAGATTCCCGGTGGTACGGGTGTCCTCGCAAAGAATATAGTCCGCCTCACGAAACACCCGCAGCGCGCGCAGCGTAATATCCTCCATATTCCCAATGGGAGTGGCAACCACTGATAATGTGCCAATTTTTTGCATAGGTAGTTGCCATACCGTACCACGATTTTGAAAAAAGAAAAGGCCGGCCAATTTGGCCGGCCTTTTCTTTTAAGCCTAGCGCCAGGCAAATCCGCGCCCAAAGTGCCCCCATGCTGCCGTGTCAGCATAGATTGGTGCCTCGAGCCCAAGGAAGTCCTTGATACCACGCGGGGTGAGATTGTACCCCACCACGGTCTCTGGAACTCCGTCGACAATAGCTACCGCCATCAGGGCCTCGGGGTGGCCAATGGCGTAGGCGAGCTTCACGAGGACAGTATTCGCATCCGCCCGTGCTTCGAGGTAATCAACGGCAATGCGTCTGGCCATATAGGCAGCACTGCGGTCTACCTTACTTGGATCCTTACCAGAGAAAGCACCGCCGCCAACTGCTACTTCAGGTCCATAGTTGTCGACAATAATCTTGCGCCCCGTCAGCCCCGCGTCCGCATCAAAGCCACCTTGATTCCAGTCCCCGGCGGGATTGATATGGTACTCGAGCGCATCGGGGATAATTGATCGTACCAAGGCTTCAAGTTCGGCCTTCGGTGCGTTTTGGAAACTACAGACAACTGAGGTGACTGCGCCGGTATCGTCTACTGTTACCTGCGTCTTGCCATCATACGGAAACACCTCATACACTTTTTGGCAAAGGGTGCGTGCGAGGTCGTACTCACGCGGCATGTAGCTTGGGGTTTCGCGTGTCGCAAAGCCGGTCATAATCCCTTGGTCGCCAGCGCCTCCGACGTCTACTCCTTGCGCAATCTCAGGACTTTGCGCTACGACATGTACGCGTATCTCGAGCCCATTGCCGGCAATTGCTTCAACAATCGCGGGGATATCAATATCAGTGGCGGTTGAGGTCACCTCACCCGTAACCCACACCTGACCATGACTCCCCACCGCTTCAATCGCGACGCGACTCTTTGGGTCTTGGCTCAGATAGGCATCAAGGACAGCGTCGGAAATCCGATCACAAATCTTATCAGGATGACGGGGTGAGACACATTCAGCAGTTTTTAACATAACAAAAAATTAATGAACTAAAGCAACAACATAAACGCACTCATAATTGAGTGCGTATCGAAAGAGGGGTCGGTATCTACCACGAGTCCAAAGGCCCGTGAAGAAAGTCGCACCGGGCGACCTTTATTAGGTAGCTGGTTGCGGATGAGATGTTGGTGATTGTTCACCAGCGGGTCAGTTCCCTCTCTCATGCTCTCGATACTTTTTATGAAGTTGTCCCTTATAGTACTGTCGCTTCTAGTAAAAAGTTACTTACTTGGTGAGCAAGGTCGCGACCTCTGTCACCGCCCCGGCGCCAATGACGAGCACCACTTCTTTCTTATCGTACGAGAGAGAGTCTTTGACTGCCTCGGCACACGCCGGAATAGTTTGGTAGACAAAAGATGGAATACCCTTCTCAGTAATAGCGGCAGCGAGCTTTTCACTCGTCACGCCCCAGGTGTTTTCTTCACGGGCCGCGTAAATTGGTAGCAGCGACACCTCGTCGGCGGTCGCGAGTGCCGTCACAAAATCATCAAATAATTCAGCGGTGCGAGAGTACGTATGTGATTGAAAGACAACTTTGAGTCGATGTGCTGGATAAAGCTCGCGCATACCCGCGAAGGTGGCACGTAGTTCCGTTGGATGGTGTCCGTAGTCATCGTACACGGGAGCGCCATTCACTTCCCCTTTGTATTCAAAGCGACGCCAGGTTCCTGCAAACCACTCAAGCGCCTCGTTGGCCTTCCCGGTCTCTACTCCCACGAACTCGGCGGCTGTCCGCGCCGCCGCCGCATTCATGCGATTGTGCATACCGGGGTGACGGAGTTTGAGACCGAGGTCTATCTGTGGTCGGTAGTCGATAATGTTGGTATGAAGACCAGCGAGCACTGGTGCAATATTAGGGTCAGTGACGTTCGCTATAATCGCGCCATCTTCCGGCACCTTTGCTGCCAATTCTCGAAACGCGCTCTGTACATCCGCGAGGTCTTTGTAGTAGTCGACATGCTCATACTCGATGTTTGTAATGATAAGCACATCTGGCTCAAGATGGAGATAATCTCGCTTGTACTCGCACGCTTCAACCACCGCAAACTTACTCTTCCCCGCTCTAAAGTTACTCTTCGTTTTACTACGTAGTGAGCCAACAATGCCAGTAGGATCAAGTCCCGCTTCCTCGAGGATATCAATCGTCATTGCCGTCGTCGTCGTCTTACCATGACTCCCCGCTATCGCAATGAGGTAATATTCGTTCGCCACTTGGCCAAGCGCCTCAAAGTAGTTCACAACCGGTATCCCAAGCGCACGCGCTGCGACCAACTCTGGATGATCATGTGGCATCGCCTCGGTGTACACCACGAGATTAAGCTGACCAGCAGCGCTGATGTTCTCGGCTTTTTGTTCGTAGGTGATACTGATACCAAGCTCTTCAAGCCCGGCAGTAATCAAACTCGGCTCCCGGTCACTCCCCGTTACCATTGCACCCTCATGGTGCCAAAACCGCGCTAAGGCGCTCATCCCAATCCCACCGATACCGATAAAGTGAATGTGTTTGGTTGTTTCCATAGCTAGAAAGAGAAAGTTTTAAGAATCTCTGTTTGTAATTGTGTATCATAAACGATTGGATACACTTCTTCATCTGGTGTGCTGCCAAAGGAGACTCTTAGTGTACCAGTCGGAAGGTTGGTCATATAAATACGGGCTGTTGCTCCAGCATCCCCCCACGTATAGGCATACCAAGTTCGTTGATCAATAGTTACCGGTTCAGGGTTTTCGATTCGTCCATACATGCCTTCGATATGTGCTGGATCAAATAATTGATTAGTTGCAGAAATGATGACACTGCCGCGCATATTGACATCCTTATCTTCTAAATAAATTCTATCAGCCACATGTTCCACTACACTAAACACATTGGCTGGATATTGAAACTCATATCGTGAACCAACTACTTTTCGCCAATCATCAGGTTCTTGATTGACCGGTATCAGTACACTATCAATAACAAAACTATTGAGAATAGTATCCCGGTCTCTATCTGCTACCGGTATGCGACTGATCAACTTGGTACCAGATGCTGTGGCAAAAATAGTAAACAAAAATGGCTCATCAAGTACATACCCACCATAGCTTGTCACAAAGCTTTTTGAAACAGTAAATTGATAGGCAGTAGACTCATTGATTGTTGTCTTCGTTATTTCCGACACTGATTTTCCCTTCACATACGGGTTGGTGTCATATTTGTTACTGGTCCACAAATCATTAGCAAAAGCTTCTAAACTCTTTGTGCTGTAATCGATGTCTACATAAAACGGATACCCTGACTTTGGACGATGATATGAAAAACCATGTTTTTTGTTGGTAATCAACTCCCAGGTGTCTGACGGTTTGTCGACGTCACCAGCTGTTGAGTCTTCCAGTTCTCTGGTTTCAATTTCAGTAACTGGTATGTTAGTCGGTGTTATTTCTTGAGATACTTCAATTTGTATGTCATCAGACACATTGTTATTTTGCTGTGAAGGCTGTTGATTAACACCAATGAAAGTAGTGATGGTAATTACCACACATACCAGTAACAAAAAAATAAATGTTTTATTTATTTTCATACAATTGTATGTAGCTCTTGATGATTTTAGTATCATCAATGTCAGTGCGTGAGTATCGCGCTGCTTGCTCAATATTTTTATCCAATAGCTCTTGTGAAGTCAGCCACAGCAAGACACTCCGTGATTCGATTGCACCAGCCTCGCGCTTCGCTTCATTGTGGGCGATATAGTCAACCAAAAAGTAAAGTACGGTTTTTTCGATTGTGACCGAGTTGTCGTCGCTGGACGGAAAATGGCTCACTATCGTTCCAAGGAAATCGACAATCGTTCCTTCAGCCCCGTACTCTTCCATGAGACCTCTTGCCACCGCCGCTTCAAGTGCTTCATCACGATGAAGACTTTCCCGCATAAGTAAATACAAATCCCCTTTCCCTTCAGATTCGTGCGGTAAATCATCTTTCTTAAACCAGTGTGTGAGTATTTTACCGTCACTATTTCGCAACAATGCAGCAACCGAAATGTGGGTTGGTGATTCTAGACTTTGATTAAGAAAATTGTCCATACACACAGTATAGCACATACGCTATATTACTCTCTACTATCATCACCGCCTCCGTCCCATGCGGCTACAAGCTCTAGGTACTCATCATTCCGTTCGTACTCATTTTTGTATTGCGAGAAGGAAGCGAAGGCCGGTGAGAAAAGGATGATATCGCCATTCTGTGCAAGACGGGCAGCTTCCGCAAACGCGGTCTTGAGGTCAGGCAGTACCGAGACACCAACTTCCCCACCATCAAGGTACGAAAGAAGTGTATCGGTACCAGAGCCGGGAATCAATAAGACATTTTTGCAATGTTGGGTAATGGCGTACGCGAGATTGGTCACATCGATATTTTTATCAGCACCACCGGCAATCAGAATGATATTCCGATTACCAAGGTCAAGGGCTTCAAGCGCGGCAGTTGTCGCTTGTGGTGTGGTCGCATTATTGTCGTTGTAGATACGAACATTATCTTTGGTCGCGACGAGCTGTAGGCGGCCTTCGACTCCCGGGAAGGTCGCGAGTCCTTCGAATATTGCCTCGTCATCGAGTCCAACGGCTTTAAGTGCCTCGTAGGCGAGCGCCGCATTGAGGCGATTATGCTCGCCTGGCATCGAGAGGAGCATGTCCTCGGGCAAGACTGAAGTATCGGCGAGCACTAATTCTTGCCCCATAGTCTCGTGTGGCAGTACTCGCTTCACCCATTCAAATACCTCAGGTGTGGTCACAAAGGTCCCACTCTCTTCTTGGTGTAAAAATACTTGTGCTTTATCTTTAAAGTAGAGTGCCATCGCTTCGTCATGCGACTTGCCGCCCCGAGCGTAGTAGTTGAGGTGGTCTTCCATAAACGAGGTGAATACAGCGACCGTTGGTGAGATACCCGCCCAGCCCCAACCCTGCAGCTGCCACGAGTCGAGCTCCATCACACAGAGTGAATCTTCCTTCACGTCATTAAGAAGCTGAAGGTTTGACACCCCCCGGATGTTGCCACCAAGGAGAATTGGTTCACCGGTGACAAACGAGAGCACATGGTGAATCATCATCGTGACGGTACTCTTGCCTCGCGTACCGGTCACTCCAATCACGGGCACACCCGAGAGTTCGGCAAACAGTGCGGCACTTTGGACTAGCCGCACACCCGCTTCTTTGCATTCGAGCAATACTGGTTCATCAAGCAGTGCCCCTGCCCCGACCAGTACCATATCGGCATCTTTGAAATCAGCAAAGTCATACAGACCAAACTTCCACGAGATATTTGGATACTGACTCAGTTGATCTACCGCTGGTTGCATCACCTCCTGTAATGCTGCGTCGACAACCAGAACATCCGCACCAGCTTCAGCCAAGTAGGCAGCATCGCCAATCCCTCGGCCTAAAAGTCCGATCCGCATCACGGTCACCCGCTTGCCTTTGAAATAGTCTTTGAAGTTTAACCCGTTAGAAGTTGCCATAAATTTTGATTACCTATTACCTGCTAGCGTCAAAGACTTCTAACGGGCTCTTTATGGCACTAGAGTACTGAAAAAAACGGCAGGTGTCGAGCTTCTTTACATCCCCGGCAAAAACCGCAACAACAGTAATAAAGCATCACGTAAAAGCACTATCAGATTTTTTCGTTCGTCGGGGTTCATATTATTTATGTCTTCTTCATGGTTAGTCAGATGCGTAATGAGTTCTTTTAGACCACCAATGAAACTTTTTATGCTATCAAATACTGGTGTGGTGCTCGCCGTTAAGACAGCTGCCTTGAGAGAACTTAAACGTTCATCACGGATACCAATTTTTGTACCATTACCTGAGCCGTTAGATTCTGGAGATTCTATTTCAGGTGACGAACAAACTTCTGCGCCCAGGTCTGTAATAATCCATCCATTTGTAGTCAAAACATCTCGAGCAGCCTGGGCAGTATCGCAGTATGTCGAAGGAACGCCACCTATAGTTGTCCCTGAACCAGGCGCTAGATTGCGGTTTGCCCAGCCTACCAACGTCGCAGAATAGTTTTGGGTTGTCATACCAGAGTTTTCTAGGATTGATTCAATATATGCACCATTTTGTATCGGCCAAGTACCAAGCGATTGGTCAAAGGACGATGCCCCATAGAACATATAGGAAATATCGGTAACACTCGACACATCCCAGGCTGATAGGTCTTGGTTGAAGGATGTGGCTCCAATAAACATAAATGACATATCGGTAACACTCGACACATCCCATATTGAGAGATCTTGATTGAAGGAAGTAGCTCCATCAAACATTGAACCCATAGCAAATACATTCGTAGTATTCCAACTATTAAGTGGCTGATTGAAAGATGAACTGTTATTAAAAACTCTTCTCATATCTGTGATGTTCGACACATTCCAGGCAGAAATGTTCTGGTTAAAACTGCTATTACTCGCAAAAAATTCTCGTATATCAGTAATATTGCTTGGTATAACAAGATTAGTGATATCCTGAGTGAACGCATTAGCACCAGCCAGGAGACCTGCCCACGATGTTCGTGCTGGATTATACAACCACGTCCAAGACGTGAATGGTTGGTTGAACTGATCTGAACCAATCATGTAGCTGATTTGCGCTGATGGACTAATGTTCCAGGCGGCCAAAGATTGATTCCATCCTGACTGATGAAACATCCGGTAAAAAGAAATCACATTCGACACATCCCAGGCTGACAGGTCTTGGTTGAAGGCGGTGGCGCCAGCGAACATCACACTCATATTTGTCACACTCGACACATCCCAGGCTGACAGGTCTTGGTTGAAGGCGGTGGCGTTTTCAAACATCCCTTGCATATTATTGATAGTAGAGACATCCCAATTTGAAATGTCTGAATTGAGTGACGAAGCTCCTTTAAACATCTGTGACAAGTTGGTGACATTACTCAAATTAGGAACATCAGTCGCGGTGATTGTTAAATTGCTTGCATTAATAAATGCACTAGCAAAACTATCCCACTGATTAGTTCCCCACTGTTCGATAGTGAGGATTTTGGGAGCGTCTGCTCCCTGACAAATCAGGGGAAAGCCGCCCACAATATTAGGGGTAATCACAATTGTTTTCACCCCACTGGTTGCATACGTATGGGTAATAAAAGAAGGTGAAGTACCATATGATTCCACCACACCATCCCCCCAATCAATGGTGTAATCACGACCAATGGCGGTGGCACAAAACTGAAATTGATTATCAGCAGTACCTGCTGAGATAGTGGTATCAATAGTAAACACAAAGTCGTCGGGTGTATATGCCGATACAAATGCAGCAGGGCTGAACACACCAAAACAGCCAACTAAAAACAGGAGCACGAGGAGCGGCTTCATATATGAGTAGTGTAGCATTTAACCGAACTTCTTTTGTGACCAATATAGGAAAACCGGGCATCGTGCGATGCCCGGTTCAATCTTGCAGCGGCTCTGGTCAAATGGTGACGCCGAGGTGCACAAAGGCTTCCTCATGCCTCCGCGCAAACGGCACACGATCAACCATGTTGCGGCAAAGGCCATGAAGTGCAGCACCCACCGCCGCGGTCGTAACCGCCTCTGGACGGTAGACCGTGCGCTTGCCGAGCGCATCAGCCAGCCGATTGAGGTGTATCTGCACCTCTGGCGTTGCTTCGGGCACAAGTGCCTTGATAGCCTCATCCAGCAGGGGTTGGTCGCTTGCGCACCGCTTTGGTGCATCGGAAATGTCTACGTCTGCCATGTTCTTCATTTTCCTTTGTCTGGTGCGTCTGGCTCATAGTACTCTTGCCGGAAGAAAAAAGTGACAAAGTGAAGGGCCGGGGTTTCAAGTCCCGGCCCACCTGTAGCATCTTTAGCGCGTGCTCATGCGGTTCCTTGACCCCAAGATTGGACCCAGGACACCTGTGGACGACCGGTTTTCACCTTATTGACCAGAACAGTGACTGCCTGTCCTACCGCAACACCATGTGCGACCAGGGTCTCGTCGACGATATCCCAGTTGATGCGTGCCGGCTTGGTTCGTTCCCAGATATCGAGACTGATACCAGTATCGTCAACGCGTATCACTGCCGCCGGCAGCAGTTCTTCCTTTTCACTGACTACAGGCGGTTGAACGTCGTCGGCGGGCGTTTGTTGGCCCGGCAATTTTTGTCTTCTGGTCAGTCTTGACATTTCGATCTCCCTTCAGCTGACTCTAGCCAGCTAGATTAAAAAAAACTACTTGGTAAAATTATATATATAAAAGTTGATTTGTCAACCTATTAACATTCTCTATTTTAAACAAAAGAAAATGGCCGGGGGAAGTCTCCCGACCATGCCGACACCAGCGTGGTGTCTCGTTACTTCGTCTCCATTGTTGCCAACTAGTCGCGTCCGTTCACAGTAGCCTGGCAAGCAGCCTCCCATGGCAACACCTGGACTGCCATCTTGCCCCGCCTGCCATCAATAACTTTGACGAGGATCGCTTCGCCGCCCATCAGAGTGGTGAAGCCGCTACGTCTCACGATATCAGCATGGACGAAGACGTCCTGCGACTGTCCGCAGACATTGACAAAGCCTATGCCTTTCTGCGGATCGTACCACTTAACCCGAACAGGCAGCATCGGCAGTTTTTCGATATCCGCTACCGTGAGTCCGTAGATGCCGGTGTGCGGCACGACCATATCGGGTGGCAAGGAAATACCAAGAATCGTCTCCGCAGACCAACCCTGGGGAGTCCGGTAAATCATCGCCTCAATAGCTGAACCGTCTGCCACCGAACTTCGATTGAAGCTCAACAGAACATTCTTCGGAAGAAGGATATCATCCTCCACTTGTTCGGAGGTGATGAAGCCGAAACCTTTGTTTGGATCGTACCATAGCACCCTACCACTGACCTTGACGCGGTCTTCACCACTTGTTGTCATGTACTTCCTCCTACCCACTACTGGGCGATTACTTGAACCACCTGCTCTCTTTGGCAGGTTGCAATACTGTACATATAAAAATGCATTTGTCAATCCATCCCCACCCGTTCCTCGTTTGTATTAAAATATTCGGCTACAATACCGCTATGTCAAAACGCTCACTTGAACAGTACCAGATCTTTCCATATATCGCGTGGACACTTGTCGGCGGCTTTGCGTTTTTTGTGTACACGCTCACGAGCGAACTCTCATCTGCCACCGCCGAACTCGAAGCCACGACTAATCAGCTTGAAGCCAAGGCTAATCAAGACCCCGCCTCCATCACCAACTTTGATCGCTAGGAGTGTACCCGTGCTACACTCTACGTATGGCACGGCGGAAGAAACAAGTCTTCTCACTCATTGCCCTCTTGGCAATGGTGGTGATTGTTGCGGGCGGTGCATTATTCTTTGCTGAATATCTCCTTCGCCATCCGGACCTGCAGGCCCAGGTCGCCTCTCTCGGCTACCTCGGCGTTATCGTCATTGCGATGGTGGCAGGACTCAACGTTATCCTCCCGATTCCCGCAGTGGCTTTCACCCCAATCTTTACTGCAGCTGGATTAAACCTCGTTGGAATTATTTTTGCACTCACTGTGGGTACACTCCTCGCCGACTTTATTGGCTACGTCTTTGGCCGAGTTAGTCGTGATACGCTCACCCACAAGTACCCAAAGTTCATTGCTCGGCTTGAGCATATGCATAAGCACCACCGAAAGTGGCTTATCCCAATCATTCTTTTTTATGCAGCTTTTATTCCGATTCCAAACGAAGCCTTGATTATTCCGCTCGCACTCCTCGGAGTCTCATGGCGAACGATGATGTTCCCGCTCTTTTTGGGCAATTTGGTTAACCAAGCCATCTATGCCTACGGGATGCACACCGCCTTTCGCCTGCTGTTTTAACCCCTTACAATTTCTAAAATAATCTGCTATAGTACCAGCCATATTGCAGAGGTTTCGTAGAAACCCCTGTCCGCGCTTAGCTCAGTTGGCTAGAGCATTCGACTGATACTCGAAAGGTCCTAGGTTCGAATCCTAGAGCGCGGACAGGGGTTTTTACTGTCCGCACGAGCTGTAAAATGCGTATAGCATTTTACCCGGTTCTGACTGACAAGGAAGAAATCGCCGATGTCGAGTGAAACGAGACAGTCGATAGGGAGTTGGCTAGAGCATTCGATTCGTCCCAGCTTCGCCGACTTACAGTCGCAGTACACCTTGTCGCTATTTTTTCGTTAACACTCAAAAGATAGCAGGCAAGGTCTTGCGAAATGGGTCCCATCCCATTTCTCACCTAGAGCGCGGACAAAGGAAATAACAAAAACACCATTCTTTTGAATGGTGTTTTTGTTATTAGTATCTAGCAGTTTTGCTAGATACGACCATTGTCCGAGACGGAACGTTGTGAGCTTGCAAACCGTGAGTCGTGGTCAAGAGTACTTAGTATAATTGAACTTGTGAAAATTATACTTAGTAACTCGTGACGACAAAAGACGCAAATGAACATTTCAACAGAAGTAACACAAAACCTTTCGAATCGACTCGAAAGGTTTTATGTGTATGTGCCGGAGAAGGGACTCGAACATTACATGTTCAGTACCCCAATTGGCTACATTGTTTCACTTAGACTCACAATATAGCTCAATCGGGCTTCAAGTCCCTACGAAAGCAATACCCATTGCTTTCTTCTCCGTCACATCTTTCGCTTCGCTCAATTTGTGCCGGAGAAGGGACTTGAACCCTTACACCTTGCGGCATACGCACCTGAAGCGTACGTGGCTACCAATTACACCACTCCGGCAATATGTATGATTTTAGCCTGAGAAATGAATTCTGTAGATGATTAACGCTTCAGGTTTCCTTTCGCGTCGTTCGACAGTGTCACACACTGTCTCACCTACCAATTACACCACTCCGGCAATGTTCGAGATTGTACAGTAAATAGTCTAATAAAACAAAAGCTGCCGGGACCGGATGTCCAAGCAGCGAGAGGCGGCAAATTCCGCCTCTTACATCTTCCATAAAAGAACGTAGACCAGTATCGCCATGACACCAAGTGTCAGATGAAGCGGCCTGGTCAGCACTTCCTCGCGAACCCATCGACCGAACGGCCGACGATTCAAATTCGCGAGTACTTCATCGGTTGAACCGAGGGGGACTTTCTTCACCGTGGCCAACCTCCGATCCAGCGGAAGAATTCCTTCACTCCGGCATCGAATGCTGTACCGCCCAGCGTCAGCAGGATTCCTGCCCCGAGTGCCAGCCCGACAAACCAAAGAGGATGCTTCTCGGCAAACTTCACGATCTCATTTTTCATCTCTGCTCTCTCCTCATATGCCCGTCTTTGCGGGCGTTGCTGTTACTTGCGGGACAGGTAGTCCCGCGGACCTTCTGCATTCGCTTCTTCTGCGGTCAGTTTTGGTCCCGGAAAGAACCAAACCACCACTTTAACGAGGCATTCGAGCCCAATCAAAACTCGTTCCATTTTTCCTCCATCTGCACCAAAAGGTGCATTTCAAGCTTCATGTGGGTCACCCCACTTACCTATCATTATACACAAAAATGGCCAAAAGTCAATGATTCCCCAGTATAAACGTGAAAAAAGCCCTAAAATGCGTTATAGTAGTGGTATGTCTATGGGACTTGCAATGATCATCGTTTTGGTGATCGCCGCCGGTATTAGTATGACCGCTGGGTCAAACGGTCTTCAGGATGTCTTCCCAGTCCTGTTTAGTTTTTTTGATAACTATCTCATTCCTTTCCTCTTAGGGATTGCTTTTCTTATTTTTGTCTGGAATGCCGTACGGTTTTTTGTCTTTAAAGGTGCTACTGAAGAAGGTCGCGAAAACGCCAAAAACCTCGCCCTCTACAGTATCGGTGTCTTTATCTTTATTCTTTCGTTCTGGGGCATCGTAAACATCTTCACCAACGGCATTGGTCTTGATAATTGCGGTAATGATGTAGTTCCAGATTATTTGAGCGATGAATACAGTAGTCAGGCGCCGTGTACACCACACGCTGGTCGTGCCGGTTTCTAGAGTGCATTCAAAAATCTCTCAGACTTTGTTGCGCTACATATCGGAAACACTCACCGTATGTCTATATACGTCTCGCATTTCCTCATTTGCGCGCCTCGTCTGGGAACTTTTTGAACACACTCTTAATATTTGTATTGGTTTTACCTTTATTCACGTTTACGAAAAACACCGCTGTCCCTATGGGACAGCGGTGTTTTTCACCCACTTTTCTAATATGCAGCAAATATAGGGTACAAAAGGCAATTGCTCGTCTGCTCTTTTGTCTTATCCTTTGGCTTTAGTCTCTCCTAAAAGTCCGATACCACTTCAGAGTGTTCTGTATCGTCTACTCATTAGGTAGTCAATTGAGCTACCTAATATCGACCAATTAGCCGTTATTCGAGAACTTGTTACCAAGTCTCAACGACGTGTCCAATTGGAATTAATCCACGACCAGCTTCCGCTAGCCGTGCCTTGTTACGACTTACTCCCTGTCATCGAGCTTACCGTAGGACCAGATAAACTGGCACTTCGGGCACTCCCGAC
>JACCDV011034713.1_pt1 | contig 22651 bp, 5 predicted proteins | sample 7446131 | NCBI WGS metagenome assembly JACCDV01 (sample SAMN15323448, study PRJNA562643) | freshwater metagenome | isolation source: river surface water | place: USA:Blue River Watershed | collected 2017-08-17
AAAAGCAGCTAAGTACCTTTTAGTTATGTATGTATTTGGTGTATGCAGTCTTTATTAATGTATTTTACATTGAAAACAAATGTCATTATTTAACAACAGCAGTCACCTCTTCAGTTCTGTCTGCTCTGATTTCATTGTAAAAAAAGTAGAATTAATAAAGCAACTGCCTTCTACTAAAAATATCAGAAGCTTTATATCATCTATATCCTTTATATCTTATTTTAGAAAAAAGATTCCTCGACTTAGACTTCTTCAAGATCTACCTTCATAGGAAGAAGACCTTAGGCCCGGTTTATTATTCTATTTTTGTTTGTTTGTTTTCTCCTCTATTTTTATTTTTTTTACTTTTTCCATCATTTTTTTATTTAAATTTTATTCCATTCCACTCATTTTTTGGCAATTTTTATCTTTTATTCCACTCTTTCCCATTTCTTTATCTTTTAAGTTTCGTTTTTATTACATTTATAATTTATAATACCCTATAACGTTATCAATGCATCGATAGTCATACGTCACACAATAGATACTAACATATCAATAGCTAGTTTAATTTATATTTAAAAATAGCGGCATTTCTATTGCTTATTTTTACAATTCGTACAATCTTCCTAATATAGATGGTGCACTCCATGCAAGCTCATCGAACAATATATCTCATCATATCAAAAACAATTTTAAATTTCCTTTGCTAGAATCGATTCGGATAAATCCTAATAGCTATCGACAAGATTTGATATTCATGCTATTCCAACATTTATATTACTACGCAAGCTCAATGGAGAAATTAATCTTGTTGAAGAAGTTGTGAGTGCCCATCCTTAGAAACTGAAAAGATTATTGTAGAGTGCATTCAATCTCAAAAATAATAAAATTTGATGAATATTCTATCCATTACACTATTATGTTAATAAATATCATATTTGAAGCAAGCTAATTCTCTTTCTTGACATTACTTTTTGAACATTATTATCTAATATCTTAAGGATTTTTTATTGAGAGCCACTTCTATATTCCTATTTTTTGACAACAAATGAAAACTATTTCAACCTCACTCCCTGCTGACTTGTTTGATACTCTCTTTAGTTATTACTCTTTTTTGACATCATCTTCAAAAGCTAATAGCCTGCTCTTGGGTGTGTTTCTTTCATTTATTCAACTCTCATCTTTAGCTTCTATAAAGACAAACGTCTTTCCTTGAAAATATCTAATTAGAAAATATCGCATCCTTCAGCAAGGCTCACTGCTAAGATTATCACTGTAAATAGATTTTGAAGCTTTATGAGAGGCTCAGAAAGTAGTTGTTAGTGGCAGTTGCTTAGAAGAGGATGCAGGGGAACTTGCATGTAATTTTGCAAATTATGAAATGCACGGGTTCCAGTTAATCCTTAGAGTGGCTCGAACAATTTATAAATTCTCTTTTTTCGTGGAGACCTGAGGTCAGTTAATCTGATTTTAGCCAGTTAACTCGCCGAACATTTTTTATTTAAATCCACAAGTGAACATCTTTGCTGTTGGCTGATTTCCTTTAGAGCTCTCCTTTCAGTGACTACCTCATCGTCTGAGGCTCTTTGAGGGGTTTATTCTTAAGCAATTGCGATGCTGCGTGCACCTGCCAATAAATAGATCATCTGGTTTCTCTCCAAAAATGAAAGACCAGCCAGCATCTGCCTGATAAAATCAGTCACCTATGAGTCTCCCCAAGGATTTCCAAGTCCATCGTTGATGGTGTCCTCCAAAGTGTTTTAATGGTACTAGAACAATGCATGAAGCTTAAACAAGTTTGAGCAGATTCCAAGATCATTTTCAATCCAGTAATTGCACAATGAGATAAAATTGCGATTGGTGAGTTTTTTGCGAGCCTACATTTGCTGGCTCACCAGGTGATAGTTAAATTGTAGGACACTCTACTTGAGTGCGAATTGCTATTTTGTTTGCTTATGCTCAACCACTGTTATCTATGCATTGTACAAATCAGAAATGAACCTTCTAACGAGCCGATAGTCCTGATCGATGCGGAAAGCACTTGTACGAGAATCCGTTGACCCCATAATATAATTATAAAAACAATCAATAAGCAGAATTATTGATAATATAAGAAATACAAGATTTTATTTGTTGATATGGTAAAGCAGTTAAGCTTTAAATCCAAAATCAGTTTATAATTTATTTGAATATTATTATGTCACAGGGGTAAGCAAAGGTTGAAGCGAAGGTCAAAGCAACTGATATGGATCCTGAATAGATTGAAAAAGTTAAGGAGCTATTGGCGAGTGGTCTTCGTGAAAGTTTGAAATAGCACAAGCAAGAAAGGGTTTTATCTCGCTATCTAAAAACATAGATGGATAAGAATGTAAGTGGATGGAACTGTGTCGTTGGGAAAAACTTTGGAGCACATGTGATTCACCAGACCAAAAAATATATCTTTCTTTAATTCCGCGAGCTATCAATCCTTCTTTGGAAAGCTTGATCTTTATTGAAACCGATTTATCATAAACAATAAGCATTTGCTTAAACTTTTTCTTGAGAGTTTTTCAGATTAAAAATTATAAAGAGATGATTAATATAAGCCAGAAAAAATGGTTTTTGATATAGAATGAAGTAATTTTTTATCCATGTTGATAATTATAAATTTATTTTAATGGGCAAGGGTCACTCCTAAGACGATATAAGCGAGGATTACTCAGAAGACTAAAAAGAATAATAAAAACCCGAGATAAGAAAACCTAAGATATAGCGAATTGATAAATTTAAGACACTTAAAAAAATAGTTATTAATGTCTCAAGTATTCCTCTCCTAATATAGTGACTCAGTATCCAGTTGTTTCCTAAGTTGCCTAGGATCTGAGCTGGAAGATACAACATAGTAATGAGGCAGGAGATTGGGATGTATATTGGACTGATTTTGCTATCGACCCCGATATTCTCATCAAAATGCATTTATTTCAGAAAATTAATCATTATCCGGGTATGCAAGTAATTGCAAGGAAAAATTTACTTGGAATCAATCTTATGGCGCTTAAAAATAGGTTTCCTTAGCAGTATAATTTCTTTCCCTTGACTTGGATGCTTCCTATGCAGTACGCTTAGTTTAGAGCATACTATGAGACCAAGCCGAAAGGAAAAGCGAGAACCTACATTGCGAAGCCAGAGGCGGATTGTCAAGGAAGAGGTATCTTTCTAACAAGAAAAATATAGGATTTATAAAACGGAAAGCACTATGTCGTTCAAAGATATTTAGCACGTCCATTTTTATTGTAGGGACTTAAATTTGATCTAAGAATTTATGTGCTCCTATGTGGGACTAATCCTTTAAGATTATATATGTATAACGAAGGACTGGCTCGACTTGCTACTTAGCCTTATCTATAACCGAACACATCTAATCTTTAAAAGCAGTATATTCACCTAACAAACTACGCAATAAATAAAAACAATCCCAAATTTATATTCAATAAGAATAGTAGTAATATGGGTATTGGACACAAAAGATCTATCACATCTGTATTCAAGCAAATTGCTGCAATGGGTATAAACATCTAATAATTAAAATAAAAGATAAATGATGTGGCAATAAAGACATTAATCTGTGGCCTCCCTCATATGTCTCATCAGTACAAATACAGCCAACCTTAGGATTACTCAGGGAATATGTGCTTTCATATCTTAGGACTTGATATTATGCTTAATAATAAAGGATAACCAATTTTGTTGTAAGTCAACCACACACCTAGCTTTACAACTGATACCCCACTTGACCACAAGATCAAATTCAATCTGATTAAAGATTCGCTAAAGCTAATGAATATCAACTCAAAGACTAAGGCTTAGTTGTTTAGTAAGACGAAATAGATTAATAAAGAAAGGTTGATTTCTGGTAAGCGACAGATATTTTAAGGGTAAGAAAGATAGTAAGCTATTAGGAAAGCGCAAGCACTGAGAGATTAATATGAAGATAATAATTTAGGAGGATACACAAAAATATTCCCAACCAAGAATTAATAAAAAATGAAGATTTATAATGAAATAATTGAAACAGCTACGAAAACATACATTTAATAGAATGGATCAATCAGAATGAAAAATATTTAAAGATAAACAAGAAAGCATATAAAATTAGATGAAAAGCAAGCTAACAAATAGAAATAAGAAATTTTAAGAAGCCAACCAAATAAAAGTTAATTGTTAAATGAAAGTTTAAGAATATCTTAAAATCATATTACTAGTTTTAAAAAAATATAGGGAGAAAGTTAAGCAAGAAAAAACTAAAAAAATATAGCTGATAAAAATTAAGTTTTAATAAGATCATAAAACCCTCTTTAAATAAATTAAATTCCTCATCCCATAAATAAAATTCTTGAGTGCACTAAGAAGATCAATACAGTGAAAACTGGCAGTGAAGAAAACGAGAGTCAGGGACAAGATGCAAGAAAAGCTTTATACTCTCAAAAATCAACCACCATCCGTAAAGGCCAAAATATTCAATATATTTCAAGACAAAAGTAAAGGATGAAAAGCATTAATGTTGTGCAGGCTCAAAAAAACATCAAGGGCAACGTAAGCAGCGAACTTGTTAAAAAAGATGGGTTTAGGCCTCAAAGAATTAACCGTGTAGGAAAAATATATGAAATTTCAAGAGGAAGTGATAGTAAAAATATAACAAGCAATAATTTTGTGATGCCCAAGATAATAAATATCAACATTTAGAACGAGAAAAAAAATGTAGATATTTCTAATGCATTTCCTCCTTTTAGAAAAGGAAATACCTTTAATCCTAACTAATGAATGATTTTAATATTTTATAAATAGACAAATGATTAAATCATATCGAAGTCCTATTTCTTTTGTTACTTGTTATCATCTCCTGTATTATTTTGTGTATTTCTCTATGTTTTCTAAATCCATAGTAAATTTTGTTGACCTCTTTTCTCAAGTTATTCATTGGGAAATCTTTGATAGTGCAGATGGTCTTTTTAAGAATGGGGTGCACAATTTAAAGCATTAATTCTTAAGATTATTCTTCTCGATAAGCTAAAACTTATTCAAAATCAATGGCCAGTTTAATTGTTTTCTTAAATTTGTCATGAAGGAATTTGAATATTCTAAATATGTTGTTGCAAATGGATACTTCTTATTCTCTACTATTCAGTGACGATTTTATACTCTCTTCAATCTCTTTTTTCTCTTTTTAGTCCTTTTAGCAATTCAAAGGCATAATAGGGAAGCATAAAGGGATAATATTTTTGATCTTTAAGATCTTTCCCTTGGTCGGCATATAAAATCCATCAATTTATTAGATAGTATAGTTGATAAAATTATTTATAAGGTCTCCTGAAATCTCAGTTTCTCCATTTTCATTAATTTTAGTATAATTGTACATTTTCCTATTTTCCCGCAAGACTGATATGTTATTGAGATTTCTATGGATAATATTGGAAGCTCCATATCCAAGATTAACGAATATGCAAATAAAGAGCAATTTTATCTAATGCTATGCAATTTAATCATCTAAAAGTTGTTTTTGGAAGGCCCAAAACAAGATTAAAATGGCTGTTTCCTAAAAATATAACGATCGATAGTATTATGAGTAATACTGGAACAACTTATCTATTAGGTGTTTTTCATCTAAAAATTATCGTTTTCTATGTAAATGTTGTGGAAGGTTGATCTTTCTTATGTTGTATCGAACGAGCTCAACCTCATTTCGAGTCTTGATATGTAGAAACTCGTTGGGTGAGAATAGAGATAAACATGCTGAATATTCTTAATTTAAACTGTATATTTCATCTCTGATCTCATGCAATTCCGCATGCTGATCAAAGAGAAGAATATGATATGGAAGAAAGTAAAGGGAAGGGATGGGTGGAATGATGGTGTAATCATATTTGTGGAACACTCTACTTTAGAGTTGATCCGACTTATTTCGGGAGATAAGTGATTCATGGATAAGGGTTATTAAAGGGGAGTTCATGTCAAGCATATCTCTGTTTTTATCAGCTAGGTCTTCATGGAGGGTATGGGAGGTTGAGAATGAAAAATCATTGACATTCTCATTGGAAAACATATAGTTTCCTTGCATCTTCTTAAAAATATTTTAATTTTATCATCAATCAGGGAATATCAACACTATAAATATATTTATTTGGCACATATTTATTTCTCACCAAAGTTCGAGGCAAAAAAAATTTAAAATCGTCATTATGGATCGTAGATAAAATTAACTTGGGGGTTTATAAATTTTATTCATTGTTTAGAATGGAAAAGAATAAAAATATTAAGGATCGATAGCTAGAAATCATCCATCATATTAAAAATATTGCCCAAGATCTGTATTCTTAATAAGAAAAATCTTTAGAATAATAAGTGCAGAAGAAAAGTCCATCTAAGTAATTTGTTCGCACCAAAAAACATCAACAAGAAGACTATCCTGTTAACAATCGATATAGTTTTACCTAAGCTAACAGTCAATCATACTCGAAGCTCCATAATTAACAGTCCAAAAAGAAAAAGAGATTAATTTTCTCAAATTTTTAATAGCTTCTTGAAAAGGCAAATAAATCTCAACAAAGAAAAGAAACCACTCCTATTATAGATCGCATAAATCAAGGGTACAAATGTTTATACAAAGAATATACAATCAATTTAAGACTTAAGGAAAAGCTAAAATAGATCTTAGTCAAAGTGTATTAAACTGTGAAGAGCGTTAAGCTCTTTGGGATGACTTTCTAACGCGCGGGTAAAGATGGTAAAAATAGAAAAAAAAGAGTAAGCGAGAAAAGTAGCTTCAAGGGGTCTTTAAAAATATCGCACAAAGAAATCATATAAAAACTGCTACCAATTTGATCGCAGGTGAGCTGAAGATGTAAAGGTAGATGACCTAAGTTGAAAAAAGCATAAGAAAGATTCGCTTGCAAACATAGAAACTAAGATAAAAGGTTCTAGAAATTAATAATGGTGAAGGTAGCCTATCTAAATTTAATATGAAACGCACATATAAATGATCCTAATCAAACTTTTCATTTCTTTAGCCAAAGTCATATGCCATAAATAATAAAATCTAATAAATTTAATTTGATTCAAGTCAGACATAAGATGGAATAAGGAACTGTCACATGCAATCTCTGTAAAAAACCAAACGATCAAATGCTAATGCTTTCTTGCATCCATGATCCCTGTTTAAGTTGCGCAGCCAAAGCGTATGCCGAACAAGTTCATATAAAGGGCAAGAGCAAAGAGGTAATTTTTGTATGAGTATAGGTTTATATTTGCTAAGTTTGTAACGAAGAGACCAAATTGGATAGTTAAACAGTAACCGAGCTTTCCTAGCTTGCTAAGGAAGTTATAAAATCTCCAATCAAAAATATAACTCCATCAAAGATATCATAAAGCAATAAAAGCGTATCTCCAACAAAAGATGAAAGTCAATAGAGCTCTAAATCAGCGAAAAAACCATACTTTTGTAAAGATCACGGTTAATAGTAAATATCTTATTACTGTTTTTCTTGTTTGGTAAATATTTGCCCCGAGTGTGCAATTCATGGTATTTTAGTCGTTATTTAGGAAAGCATAAGGACCACGAAGTTCAGCTTATCAAGAAAGCTGTTGCTGAGATAAAAGTAAAGTATATGTAAATTGTTGGAAAGATAAATAACTCACAAAGTTCGACCAATAAGCTGAGGGAGGGATTTTTAAGATTGAAAAAGTAATCTAATGACCGTTACATTCAAGAAAAAGGTATGATAACCCGAGAATTTGATAATATTCGAGCTGCCCTTGCTGCAAAATAAAAGGAATTCTTGAGAGAACTCGATGAAATAAACAAGCAAAATATTTCATCTTTCAATAAATTTATTGACACCATCCAAGAAAACACCGATTAGGGCAATAAATTGAAGAAATCAATCGAAGCAACTACAAAGAAAGATGATGTGTTGATTTTGGAAGAATATCGCAAAATCAACTAATTCGAACAATCACTTCTAAATCTAAACAAAATCACGACATCACTGCAAGGCAAGACGTTCCAGATGAATGTTTAATTTTTGCAGCAACAGTGCAAGGAAGTTCTCGGGCATATCGACTAAATGAAGGTTAATCAGAAGAAATAAGAGGGAAGTAATTCAAGCAAATGAGGCAGAAATAAGATGATCCTCAATATGTTTAATTGACTAAATAACATACTAAATGCTTAACTAAAGTCGTTTTCCATTCTGAAAATAATGAAGAGTACAAAAAATTATTAGTTAAAAAAATTACAATCAAATCATAAAAGACAAGATATCTTGTTTTGACAAAAGAAATATTTCATTTAATAAAATATAGGGAATCTAATTTTAGTTTTGTGAAGTTTAATTTCACAGGACATATTCCTTTGATGCTTGCAGATTTTGAAGGCTGTTTGATACACAAAATGAAAATGATTAGATTATTTTATATCATACTACATGCTAATGTAGAAGGTTTTGAACTTTGAGGTGGATCAAGTGATCAACTTTATGGTCAACTTCATTGACAGCATCTAAGGCCTTGGTCTAAAACTCTTAAAACTTCTTATCCTCGCTTTATAGTTGCTTTATTTATTTGAACTACTCATCAAGTTCCTAGTGATGGGGTTGGAGAACAGTGGTCTGGAAAACTAGTGCACTGGTTGCAATGGTAAATAAAGTTACGGGGATTATCCTTTGCCATGTAAACATTTTCAATCGAAATTAACTAATTTTTATAACTATTTTCATTGCTAAATCATTTGCCATTTAAATATAATCTTGCAAGCTGGGCAAATAAATCATAAAGTTAAATCAATAAATTTCATTTGAAACTTGGCCATCTTTATCTCGCTTTTCTTCTCAAATTTTTTTGCAGTCAATTAATTGTTAAGGCAAGTGTATCTGAACTCAATACTTTTGTTTTCGTCGGCTTCTTCATCTTCGATGTCTATGATTTAAATTGATTTATTTTTGGAAGACTATGCATTTAATGAGCTTGACTCTGGAACAATCAATTATTGTTCAATCTAAATTTAAATAATATCCTTTAGAACTTCCAATAATTTGCCCTAATCTTTCTTCGCCTAATTATGTTTTGAATGCTTATCTTTCTTTTGAGTAGCTTCATACTCTTCCCCTGGCTGGTTATCAATCATCTCAACAAGTTAGTTCTCTATTTCCACAATAGAATCTTCATCAGGCTCAATATTGATGTACTAATCCATCTTGTCTATCTCTTCAATTGGTATTTTATGGAAGTAGGAGGCACAAGTTATATAGTGATACGTGCTGAAGATTATTCTAGAGTGGATGCAGTAAAATTTTAGCTAGACGTCTGTCCTGAAGTCTTTGTATGCCAGCTGGTAATATAACTTATTTTTATTCTTCACTCCGTTGCCTTTGATCTTTTACTCTGCCTAAAGTTTGGAGAATTTCCAATCAAGAATCCCTGTTTTTTGCTAATTACGGAGTAGCAGGTCATACCTTTTAAATCTTTTCTCTGTGGTAAATCGCATCCATTTCTATGAAGAAATGGCTTGATAATCATTTTCCAGCATTTCCTTTCCGACAATATAGCAGACGGTGTGTATGACATTAAATAGATCGTAGTAAAACTTCTTCTTATCTTGCATCCGCCTTATAACTTCAACGTTTCTCGCCTATCCTGCCCCTTTTATGTATATTTAAGCGAGGCGATGGAGCTCAATTCCTTCCTATTTTTATTGGAGAGGTTTAAACCCATTCTTTTGCTCAATCCACTCTATCTTCTTGTAGTAGTTTTTACAAGTTGGAAGCGATCCTCGTTCCAGATCCACCCTATTCAAAATAGAGTATTTAACGGTATGAAGATAGATAATATTGAAATCGATTTAAGGGAAGAAGCTGCTCACCTGCAACAACTTGGAAAAGATGTTTTTTCTTTCACTTGCAGACGAACAAATAATTTCCTAGTCATACTGCCAAAGGATAGCTCTATATTTGGAGGGAAGCTTCTTTGTATTCCTCTTTTCGGGTAAACTAAGTTGCTCACTGATTTGAAACTCCATGAGCGATAAGATAATAACATCTCCGAACTGTTAGATAATCCTATATCCCTGTATGAACATTTCTCCTAGATAGGTAATGAGATAGACAAAATGTAGTTTTTAATCGGGGAGAGGTCTTGGATACTTGTTTGGACTCTATAGATAGAATCGTATCTTTTACTATTACTCTTTTCTCATCCTACACAATATTAAATATTATAAAAATTACTAAAATTAGAGTCTAACCGCCAATTTGATACGTATGCACTCATCAATTTTTATTCTTACTTCCCATTAGTTGCCTATAGTTCGCCATTCACCAACGAAGTAGTCAGATTCATATGGCAATCGTGTGCCATAAAAATGGAAAATTAATTTAGATAATGAAGAAATCTGTGTATCAATATATAAAAATAGACAAAGGAAATTTTGGAGGGAAAAGGCAAGTCAAGGAGAGGGCTGAAAAAAATATGTCGATTTTATAAATACTCATTAATTTGATTTTAAGGGCTAATGCAGATTTAATATTAGTGAGAATATGGGAAGACAAAATGAATGAAAGCATAAGAACACCTGCATTGTTAATTGGTGTGTTGTTGGTTCAAAAGTGATATAGTTTTGTGATTGAGGTAGCAAATAATAATGTTTGGCTAATTAACCGAAAAAGCTGATATTTGAAAACTCTCTTTAAATATCAAATAAGTTATTTCAACTAATAGATCATTTTTGATAGCATTCTCTTCCCATATGTCCCGCCTTCTTAAAGAATCTCCCCTCCAAGGACCCCCCCTCTCATACATATCCCTCAGGCGCAAATCCTCCCTCTCAGAAAGTCTAACCCACATGCAAGACGCTGCCCGCCACCAATAGCAAATGCTTAGGCAGTTATACACTTACACAAGCAATAAGAGTAAATTAGAAGAATTATATGTTCAGGAGTCAAAATTGTCCATCTCCGAAAACGAAGAAATCCAAATAAAAACAGACTACTACAGTGATAAATTCTAGAATTAGATGGAGGAGGAACATTTTAATATTTTTGTTTAGCACTAATCCTAGAGTTTGTTTAGTGCATAAAACAGCGAAGAGTCCTTTTAGAAGTCATCCGAAAATATTGAGACAGTCAATTTAAATTAGTATGAAAGCTACTTTTCCTATTGATACTTTATATGGTAATAATTATCTATTACTTTCTTTATCCGCGAATGCTTCTTTTTATACAAGCAATAATCAAAAAGAAAAATCATAATTGGGCAAAATTAACCCTTAGATGCCTCCCTCGACTACTAAGGTTTAGGATTGATTGAAATAGCTCTCAGCTTAATACGTACGTCCTTGTTTGAAGAGAAGTTTGCTATAGGTTGCCAGTGTTTATTTAACAATGGCTTTGGGATAGGTGGAAGAGTGTTCAAGGATATCAAGATATACTTGTTCCCATCGTTACTCGCCTTGAAGATAGTGGCACCTTCCAAGTAGAATGAGGGCTAATCCTACTCTTTCAAGCTAGTTTTCATTTATTGCCTTCTAGAGGCTTATCTTTAGAAAATATAGGCATTCATCGATTCTTTACAAATCAAACAAAAGAGAAGCTATATTCATGCCAATAATATGGCTGTTGGAATGCTTTAGCAAATTTTTGGGAATTATCTTATCCTTTGATAGTCCATTTCTTTGGTCTTAAAGATAAAGTTGGATACTATTTTTGAATTTTTCACCTTAGAGCCGATCTTTTTCTGAAAGGCCAACCAGCTAATGGTTTTCTATATATTAGCAGATATACATTCTGCTGATAAGAGTGCTTTTAAGTAGATAGAGATAATTTATTAAGACTGTTTGACAAGTTCACTGTAATACTTTTTATTCTGTTGCTTCAAGCAGTAGATCTTCATAAACGCAATATTGTTTAACTTAAAAACTATATCAATCTAATATTTACCCTTCTCATATGATGTATTTTCTGGAAGCAAGCTCAGTTTATTTATACCAACATCAAAACATCCCTTTACTCGTATATCATTTAGTCCATCAAAGAATAGGACATAATCAGGAAGCTATTAATTTTGTGACAAAAACTCAAGAACACCATTGCATTTTTTGTAGTTATGGATGGTGAGGCATATTAGATAGTTTATTAGATTTTTAATTGTGTCTAAACTACGCGGTCCTTTAGAACTTAAACTCATCAGGTAAAGCTCTTACAGAATCGCCTAGAATTATTTTTTACGATTGAGAAGCTTTACTAAAATTGACATTCTGTTCATCAAGCAAGCTTGAAGGTTGATCGACCAGGGATACTTATTCTTGGCCTCGCTTAATGCAAATTACAATTGGATGAAAGATTCGTTTAAGTTATTTTGCTTCAAGTAGTCAACTGAATTCGAGTAGTGGCTTATACTAGAAAGCTGCTCAATTTCTGAATCATCTTAATATTACCTTCCATTGTCAAGGACACTATCTCTGTGTTTTTTTAACGATTTGTGTGGAGGAAGGTGGCAGACAATCCAAAATTATACATACTGATAGCGTTAATCTTCCGGAAGATCTGTGTGCATAATTTGAGGGTACGAATCATTGGATGGATTTATTACTATTTTATATGTTGTAGAAATCTAATAATTGTGCACGTGATGATAATAGATCTATAATTATGAGTATCAAGCCACAAGCAGTCCGCAGTCTCAACCTCGCCTACCTCCTCTTGCTGTTGTCCAACATAGGAGGAGCACTAACAATTCTCCCTATCTTCCTGCAGCTCCTCATCAGCTCCTGTTCCTGCGTGTACATTGGATGCTTGCTATCAACTCGTCTGGCAAAGAATTAAAAGGGGAAGATATTAAACTACTCAAAGACGTTGACTGAAGATGAGCAAGTTATTAAGATGAGCGATGCCAAGCAGTTCCCTCTATATGCTTCATGCTTTTTGTTTGGCTTTTATCTGCTGTATAAATTTGTCTCAAAGGAAATATTCACATACTTGGTCTCAGGCTACTTCTCTATTACGATAGTCTTCTCTTTGTCTTCAATATTTTTCGGGTTGATTCCCTTTTCCGAGAGTCAAAGGAAAGTTTTCTATACTTTGAACTTCCCTAAATGGCTTCAGAATATACTCGAGGTAGCTAAATTCTAATTTTCCACTGGAAGAATTCTATGCATATTGATCTCTACAGTTCCTGTTGGAATATACTTCGTCACTCGCCACTGGGCTCTCAATAATATCTTCGCCATCTTGTTTACGATAATGGGGTTGAAAAGTTTAAGCTTGAGCTCAACAAAAACTGGACTTTTCCTGCTCTGGGCACTATTCTTCTATGATATCTTCTGGGTGTATGGTACTGATGTAATGGTGACAGTTGCCAAAAATCTAGATATACCAATCAAAATATTATTCCCCTTCATAAATGGAGAGGGAGATTTCAAGACAAGTATGGTTGGTTTGGGAGATCTTGTCATTCCTGGCATTTTCGTCTCTTTGTGCTTGAAGTATGATTTCGATAGATCATTTGCAAAGAAGAAAGAAATAAAAAGTTTCAATGACATTGAGCTTAACTACTTCAACCTGGCCTTTGTTGGATATTTCTATGGTATTGTGTAGACCTTCCTAGCCATGTTCATCTTTGAGCATCCTCAGCCAGCACTTCTATTTCTTGTACCAATGTGCACCCTTCCCGTTCTTGTTCGTGCATTGTTCACTGGATAAATAAACGAATTTCTTAACTACGATACGGAATTGATTGCAGTTGAAGAGAACAAAGAAGGAGGATAAGTGAAGCAATAGAAGAAACAAGGTAAAGACGATTGATTGTAGCATATGCTAATAATGCATAAACAATATAATGTATCACTATAAATCTTCAATGAAATTTTAAGTATACAGTCTTTGGTTGTTTATGTCTATCCTTCCTCGCCTTTTAGAGTAAGCGCTTTAAGTGTATGCTTTTGATTGCTTTTCAGTTGCTTCCGTTTTCAATCTTCTAAAATTGCTTCCTTGCTCATGATATTCTGTCCGATAACCTAAATTCTGCCCTTATCTAAGCTTCAATTTCTTAAACTTCAGTTTTTCATAAGGCTAACGCTGTCTGAATTATCCTTTGAACTCTTTTAATCTTATTTGTTGCCCCTAAAATTTCTATTTTACCTTCCCTATAAATACAGATTTATTGTTTAGATCAGTAATTGTAACGCCAGCTGATATTATATTTTCCTCCTTAAAGCATTCAAATTTATTTGGAGGGGGATGCTGTAAAGTTTTAATGATTTTCGCCAATTTTTACTTTTACTCTTTCTATTTATCAGTCTCCTTGATTGGCTCAGCAGGAGGTGGCTGGTTAATAATTTTCTTGTTAATTATTTCAAGTATTTTTTCGTTCTTAGCGATTCTATGACTTGATGCTCTATTGGTTTTTGCGTGGTTTCCGAATTGAGGTCTACGCTAATATCTATATTTACCTCATGGCGATTATATGTATTCCACTATTTTTTGACTTTTAATTATTTCCTTGCGAAACAATTTTGCCTTAGTAATCATAAGTAAATATTTTCATTTACTTCAACCTTTTCTTCTAAATTAAGGAACGATATTCGCTCTAATTACGCTTTTATCGTTATGTCTATTCCATAAATTGATTGTAGCGGATATTATCGTACTTTGTAGATCTTAAATTCTCATCTATCTTTTGCTACTATTCATTTGAATCTGTGTTAGTTAGGCGAAAAAGATTGCCTTTGTTTTCAGTATTTTTGTGATTATTCAACTCAATTGCAGAGGTCAATCTTTTCTTATTCCTCTTATGATCGAAATGATTGCTATGTTACTAATTAATAATGGAATGAGTCGTTCTATGATGAATGCTTTTTTCTGCCGAAACTACTTTATGAACTCCCACAAGTAAAGTTTATTTTATTGTTTTATTTTGTTATCTTTATTCAGGCAATTCGCCAGCCGATTATAAATTTTACTGTGAGTTCAATATGGTGAAATCGGCAAGCATTCTTTAAGTTTAGTTGGCTAGTTTATACTTGGGCATTTTTGATACTGCTTTCTATGCTACACCATTCCAAATTTAATCATCTAGTCTTGTGAAAACCCCTGAGACGATTCTTTAGCTCACTTTTGATTGCATACGATAACTTATAATAATATTCGTTTATAATTGAAATAAAAGCAATACTTGCCTTTAGATAATTAAGCTTTTGTTAAGATTAGTTCTCTCTTTTCCATCTTTTCTGATGTTGTAGGCTCATTCTTTGTTTTCTTGAGAGTTAAATCTTAAGCTTGATTGAATATTAGAACATTCTATGCATAAATGGTTTATTCCGTTTATTCTGGTAAGTATTTATTAGATATATTATGAATAAGAATTGCCTAAAATAGCTTAATCTATAAAATATTAATAAGATATATACGTTTCACATGAATATTGAGGAAAGAATCCGAGGGGTTAATTTTGACGGAAGTGCTCAAATCGCAGAAAACCAGCTCAAAATTTAGCTTATCTAATACATTAAAGGTAGCATATATAAATTTTCGGTGACATCCTAAGAGCTTGTTAAATCTTTCAAACGCTTTTTGGTCATAAAGAAGCTCGAAGAACTCTTTTAAGAGCTTGTTGTTAATCATCAATCATACATAGATTAATCTTAGCAACTCATTATACCAATTGAAGTTCAATATAGGGGAAGAACATAGCCATTGAATCTAGAAATTCCACTAGAAAAGGTTATTATTGAGGATGAAAAACAACTAAATCAGAAATATTTGAAGGAAATATAGAAAATGAGTAAGTAAAATCTTACCATTGATCGATACAGAGAAAAAACATTGGTGTTTGTTCCTGATCCAAATAGCTCAAATTTGAAATTTTTTGACCTTAACAATCGAAATACAATCAGGTTTACAGGAAACAACATTCATACAATCTTAAATCACATGTAACCCTTATCAAAGGTGGGAATTCATTCCATCAAAGCTAAAGTCATAAAGACATATGCAAAAAACATAATCTTTGGAGTTTGCGCATTCGATATCAGATATAGTGTGAATAATTATCATAGTCCCTATTTCTTAGGATTATCTTTTAGTGAAAGGACTATTTTGGGGAATAATAAAAGTGACGTGGCAATTCCTATTGTTTAAGTTGTGGAGGGAAAATCAGTGATAAAAGTATAATACGATATGAACAAGTCGGTTATTTCTTGGTTTCTTGATGATAACTTCCTCTGTGCGAGAAGAATTCCCAACGAAATTACGATTAAATAAGTTTATCCTTTAATAAGTTTTTATAACTTAGGGGACGCCGTGGAGATCTTAAATTGATTAAAATCAATTATAAATTTACATACGAAGTTTTGTGAAGATGATGTCTTATTAAAGAACTCTGGCATAGAATCCTTCTTAGATTTAAGTATTATTATTTTTATGAACAAAGCTTGCCATCTTCATTTTATCAAGCCTCTAAATTGAATTTTGATTTAAGAAGTCTACAACTAATATTAGATGTTAATTAATATAACAGTTATAATTTAAACCAATGAGTATAAATCTCATCCCTTTCATGTGCTTATTATTGCCCTTTGTTGTAAGCCAAGAAATTCTTACTCAAGAACTAGCAGGCAATGATCGCAAAATTAAAAAATAAGAAAGGTAGGTGCCAAGATATTATTTATGCGGGGCAGGCGCTTGGAAAAAGAGATAGTTCACTCCTGCTTCTCAAAAATGTCAAGTGCGATGCTGGAGAAGAACAAATAGATGGGGAAAGAGGTACTGCTCCTGGGTTACTGATTGTCATCCGATTCCTGAGGTTCATCATTGGACAAGAATCAACGGGCTTAAGTTTAAATTCTGTCACTTCCAAGATTGGAATAACCAGTTTGAAAAATAGGAAGTTGGCAACTATGAATGGCAAGGCATGAAGATGTGCCCACAGGGAATGTATGTATACGGCATGAGGACGAAGCTTAGTTAAAGAGATGGGCTGGCAGGTCTTATAATTCATTGCAGAAATATAAGAAGCACCAATCATGCTGCAGACGTCCTAATCTTTGACGGATAAGGAGCATGGAGGGAATCAGTTGTGAGTGCGGATTATGCTGTTGGTTTTCAGCTCAGAATGAGAGAAGCGTGGGTTTATGGGATCAAGCTTTGGATGGCCCCTATTCCATACATATTCGCCTTCAGCTTCAAATATTAGTTCCCCAAAAATTTCAATACTGCTCCAAGCCAAATTTAAAAAGTAACAGTTACTAACTTGGGTGCAACCCCAATGACTAAATAAATCTAGATGTCTAGATAAAAATAATTCCAAAGAATTTGGCAAAACGACAAAGGACAACTCCATGGACAATCTATATCTTAACTCTCATCGCAAACCTTAAGGACAAAAGTTAGAATTGGTATCCCCTTCCTATCTCAATCGAAAAGCATCACTCAGAAACATGAGATAACAACTTCCAATAGAGAGTAGAGGTTCTAGACATTCAAATTTGGCAATACTGATGTTTTCAAGATTGGCCAGAAGCAAAAAGATATAGTTCAAGTACCGCCTTGCACAAGATACTCTATCATCCAAACAGTATACGTTACAGATTCAGACATTCCCTATGTCTTGCAAATTGGCTATTCGAACGGACAAGAAGTCTAATATGAAAATATAAATGGAATGTATAGGGGAGTAGCTGTTGGCGAAGTAGATACTAGTGTCTAAATGACAAATATATGTAATAAACCGAATTGATTGCTTAGTTTAGTTATTTTCAAGAATATAAAGTTAATTATTTTGGATAATGTATATTTTTACAATAGTGTTATAAACTCTTAATATTATGACCATATTATACTAAGAGATCATTTTAACAAATATCATGAAGCCTATGAGGCATTTATATAACTAACCTCCTACTCTCTTATTTACTTCAAGAGGGACTGCTCATATGATTGCTAAATAGAAAAAAGCTGAAGCTTGTTTGTTAGGCTGCTTTACTTCATGAGGTTTTATTACCATTACAACTAAGATTGATTAACTGTTATTAAAAGAGGGGAATCATTCTATCCCTCAATAATTGGAACACAAGAGACAATCTCAACATTTTTTTTCTTTTTTAAAGATGGGTTTTACTCTTAGATATCTGTTTAGTCTTTTCTCCATGAGAAATATGAACGATTAAGAATCTAGTTTTTGTCTTTGCATCTTTCGCTTAATTCTTCGTTAAAATCGCATTCATCTTTACTAACCTATAAAAATTAAGGAGATGAAGATTCTTGTATGGATAGATCTGCTTAGAACATTTAGGTTTTAAAGGTGTTATTTTATCCTGTAACAGAAATAAGATTTTCCTTGAATGCATGAATTTGCTATTATTTTTGGTATTAAAAAGATTAAAAAGACTATTAATTTGCAATTTTGGAGTGAGATGAAAGCATTAATGTTTGCTTCGGCTAAAGGGAAAGGTTAATCACCAGTCTTTTAGGTTATTTGGAATATTTTTGAGAAGACTGAGTTTATTTGTTGGTAAAATTGGATTATTTATTCAATGCAATATTTTCTTTATCTTTTATTTCACTATGGCAGATATTTTATCTTTACTATAATTTAGAATATTGGTTCTCTTCGGCCATACTATAATAAGTGTTTCTTATTCCTTTGTTCCCTGGCTAATACTTCTAATCCACATGGGTAAATCTCCCCAAAAACACACTTTATTCCTATGGCTTTGATTATCTTGCATTCTTAATACGCATCCAATAGTCCTGTGGCTTTAAATTAATTGAGTTTTTCTCATGAGTAACTTATGTAGATTTTTTATGTGTGTTTCTTTCATGCTTAACTAATCTTTCAATAGCATCAATTATTTGGTTAATTTGATGTTTGCTCAGTTTGGGGACATCCCCTGAGGGCGGTAGTGAATCAAAAGGAGGCACAATGATGGAACACTCACAAGTAAGTTTGATAAGTTTGATATAATGATTGCGATTTCTCTTCCAAATGGGATTAGTAATAATTTGATCAAGTTTATGAATCCATCCTGTAAGTCTAATTTTGTAATGTTTGGCACTATTTTGATAATAATGAGAATTGACAATATTTTCCCGTAGATCAAGATACTCTAAATCAAGATCTCTCGACTCATCTGAGGAGTAGGTGAAGTTAGTTTTATGGGTGGGGAGCTAGAGGGTCTATTAATGTTGATAACTCTGCCGTTGCAGCATACTTAATAAATTTAACGATTATTAAAAGTGATCTTATACCTTATAAAGTATACAATGATACAAGATAAACAACAGATATCAAATTAAAGTTTCTATGTTTATTAGTGATAAAATGTTAAGTTAGACACAAATGTAGCTTATAGAGCTGGTAAATTCGAATGGGTATTATAATTAATTTGAGTTATACGTATGAGTGAGCAGCCAGATGCTTTTCTGAAAATGGACCAAAGTTATAAATTCAATGCTTAAAAGACTCAACAATACTCCAAAAATACAATTGACCCTTCTGGGTTCTACAAATGGAGTCAGCCTTACATGTACAAATCATCTTATGCTCATTATCACAGCAAAGTACACCTTTCGTAACTAAGGACTCCCTATAGCCAAAGACTACAGCCATTCCTGGATATACTGGGTACGTTTCCTCAATAAAAGCCTAAAATATACATGCCCGTGGATTTTCGGCGATGGCTAAGCAAAGTTTCCAGAATTAGAAACTTGGGAAAAATTAGTTTGGACTGGCTTCAACAGGGTTCAATTTGAACAAGCAAGCTCTTATTGATACTTCAAAAGCTGCATCTAGCAGTAAATATGGAAAATCATAAATCCAGAAAGCTCATCCTGGATGGAATGTATGCATGACTTAATATAGGCTTAATGGCGCTCAACAACACATTAAGCATTCAAAAATCCCAATCATATTGTGAGTCCTACATATCGCCAAACTGATAAATGGGTAGAAGCCGAAAAGAAACAAACAAAAACAAGTGGTTTTTCTGCAAATCATGACTATTTCGATGGGACGGGTTGGAAGCCTGACCCAGTTTTGAAAGGAGATAACAATAGAACATAATATCGAGATAGATTTAACACTGATCATTCTTTTCATCGCAACACCTACGTCTCGAAAGTTCCACAACTTCCCAAAAAATAACTAACCTACCGTTATAATTGAATGATCTTCATATCTTTGGCAAAGACAATCAATCCCTAAAACCGATTATCATTGATGAAATGAAATGTAAGTTTATCTCTTAAAATCATTAATAAGTTTATTGTGGATAAATAAATCAATTAATAAATGAATGAAAGTTTAGTATAGCAACCAAGAGAAATAATCTTCTCCTAACTGAAGTAACACTCAATTAAAAGTAAACCCTATCCTATCCTAGTTGCCAAACCTACTAAATTTCGAAACGATCTCATTAAAAACCGTTATTATCTTCCTCCCATCATCAACCAAACATAGCACAAAAGGACCCGTACTGAGCCTGATGCATCAAACAACAGTGATTTCTATAAAACGCCATTTAACAAAAGAGAACTGACCAAGTTAAAATATGCATTTAGTGCCAGTGGATCTGAAGTTCTCTCTCATCTATCAAAAAAAATTGATTCTCTCTAGTCTTTGCAGATAATTACAGGAGGAGCAGTGAGAAATATCAAGTATTCAGGGCATATTAAAATACCGACAGTGCATAATGATTATCATAACAGTAAGACTAATCCAGGATATAGCAGAAATAAATTCGGAGGAATCTATCCCAAATGATCGCATTATCTATCTTCTAAATATGATAAGATTATTCAAGAATCTCTATAAAATGTCAACAAAAAACACCAAGTATATCTCATATACGCCTGGACCTGCCTAGAACTTATTCCTTGATTCAAGAACTATTGAAGTAAGAATTAGTTAATTAAAAGGTACAGCCTCATTAACTACTTCTAAAGATCAAGGCGATAGGTATCAACAGAGCAGAGTGTTTGCATCGAGCTGGAAAGTACAAAATTGGAAAGCCTTCTGAAGCATTCATTGGTCTATAGGCATCGGGGGAAGTATTCGATCCTCAAACCAAGTAACACCTTAATGATATAGTGAAAAACTTTACGATGGAATCGCCTTGCTTTCAGGTGGATCTTATGCTGAATGGGCTTCTATCCCTGCTGCACACATCATGCCTTTACCAAAAAATCTAAGCTTTCTTTAAGGAGGTGCTATTCCAGAAGCTTGGCTCACAGCCTTTCAATTACTCAGATTATCGGAAACCAAGCCAGGAAATAATATCGTTGTGTATGCTGGGGCGAGCGGTGTTGGGACTGCAGCCATTCAACTTGGAAAACTGTTAGGAGCTAATGTGTATTGTGTAGTTTCAACAGAATAAAAAGGCAAAATATGCATATAACTTGGAGCAAAGGGAGTTGTGTATTACAAGAACAACCCTAGCTGGCCCAAAGATCTGATCAATTTGAAAGGAGGGCTATTTAATGCGGTCCTTGATTGTGTCGGATAGGAGAACTATGAGTCGACAATCTAATTACTAGATATTGATGGAAAATGGATATTGTTCGGGTTACTCTCAGGCGGAAAGACAAACCTGAACCTAGCTTCCCTTTTAGCCAAAAGAATCTCTATAATTTCTACGACCTTAAAGACACGGAGCGATGAATACAAAAAATAGCTGATTGATGACTTCAAGACAACAGCTCTTTCTAAGTTCGAATCCTAAACACTCAGACCAATTATCTACAAGACGATTGTGAGTGACTGGAGTTCAGCTGAGCCATTCATCGAAGCTCATAAAATTATGTAAAGCAACGTAAACTCAGGCAAGATTATGATTTAATTTAAATGATAGAATTAAGGACGTTTTCGGAATTATTTATAAACTTAATAGAAATCGAACTTTAATTTAAAGTAATAGTTTTTCGAAAGAAATGTTAAAAATCTTAGTGCTGACTTTACTATTAGCCGTAATGAAGGGGCAGATGAGAAACGACCCATTCAAGACACTGATAAATTATGAATAAAAGCAAAGATCATCGGCCCAGTTAGACAGCATCGACTATACTTTAGTGCCATTCAAATTATCACATCAACCTCAACACCTTATTTTATCGCCCCTTGCTGATTAAACTCTTAGTGTTGAAGTTGTCGTTCATTGGCTTGGTAATAATTCCGCTTTGAATTTCCCACTCTTTAACCTCACCGAAAAGGTTAGATTGACTATTGAGGAGGAAACTTATGGGGTCACTATTCAAAAACCAGCAATAACTAAATAATTTTTGACGCAAACAGGGTTTAAAATCAAGATTTTGGGGGGTAAAAAGTATCGGATGCGTGTCGAGAGTATTGGAAGATAGGTCAAGCTAGTTTAAATTGCAATGACCGATCGCCATAAATAAGTCACTATCTACGAACCCTCACGCAAAAATCACACAAACTAAATGAGGGTCCTTTCGGAAATGAAGCAAAACCTATAGATGGCTCAGAACAAATGGGCCTCACGTATGGTCAACTTTTAAAAATAATAAAAAGTGAGTTCCTTTTGGGCATGGATGTCTGGAATAGAAATGATTAGCCTCTTGGTATTCGTGGGAGTCCAAATGGCTTTATTTTAGAAGTTCTCTTTGCCTTCTTCAATAATCTGATAATATTT
>JACCDV010060784.1_pt1 | contig 22620 bp, 26 predicted proteins | sample 7446131 | NCBI WGS metagenome assembly JACCDV01 (sample SAMN15323448, study PRJNA562643) | freshwater metagenome | isolation source: river surface water | place: USA:Blue River Watershed | collected 2017-08-17
ATGGACAACAAACCAAAAACTAGACTAGGCAACGGAAAGAAAAGAAGCGGATCATGGCTAACTGCTGCGATCTGCTTATCCGATGCCGAAGCACACGCATACACCTACAACGGCAAGAAGTATGTGAATGTGAATATCAATATCTATGACAAACCGAATGACTACGGGAAGGATGTTGCTATCACCTTGAATGATTACAAGAAGGAAGAAGGGGCAAAACCACAAGCAAACAAGATGCCTACTGCACCTGTACCTTATCAAGCCGAAGAATACGATCTACCATTTTAAAAACCACAAACCATGTCAAATTTCCAATTGAATTTCAACAGCCCGAAAAAAGTAGTCAGCATCACACTAGATGAGGAAGAAGGAATCTTTCAACTTGCTTACTTGTTTAAAAAGTTACTAGATGATGCAGGAATCCCGAACAAAGTAGAGGAAAAAGAAGTAGAAGCAGTAGAGGCTACAGAAGAGCCTAGCAAGTAATAATATGCAGATCAAGATAGTCAAACTTTCAGAGATCAAAAGCAATCCGAATAACCCTAGGATTATCAAGGATGATAAGTTCAGAAAACTAGTTAAGTCTATTCAAGAGTTTCCAAAGATGCTTGAAATTAGACCTGTGGTAGTCAATGCTGATATGATAGTCCTAGGGGGGAATATGAGATTGAAAGCCTGTAAGGAAGCAGGACTGAAGGAAGTGCCGGTGATCTTTGCACATGATCTTACAGATGAAGAACAGAAGCAATTCATCATCAAGGACAATGTAGGCTTCGGTGAGTGGGACTGGGATATGATTGCTAATGAATGGGATGCGGAAGAGGTAGAAGAATGGGGTCTTGATATTCCTGAGTTCAGCATCAAGGAGGAACTAGAAGCGGAGGAGGATGACTATGAGATTCCTGATGAAGTTCAAACAGATATTGTCCTAGGTGATTTGTTTGAGATAGGTGAACATCGTTTACTTTGTGGTGATAGTACCTGCTCAGATAGTATAGATAAACTTTTGCAAGGTAAAACACCTGAACTTTTGTTGACTGATCCTCCTTATGGAATTGGTATTGATGGACAAAAAGAAAGCAAATCAAAGAACCCTAAACATAATAGAAAGCATCACGAGTTCAGAGGATGGGATAATGAAAGACCTGAAAAATCAACATTTGATTATTTGCTATCTATTTCAAAAAATGCAATAATTTGGGGTGGAAACTATTTTGCCGATTATTTACCTGCATCAAGAGGTTGGATTTATTGGTCAAAAGGTCAAGATGGATTGACAATGAGTGATGGTGAACTTGCCTGGACTACAGAGAATAAACCTTTGAGAGCAATAACAGTAAATAGGGCAGAATTAAAAGGTAGTGTACACCCTACTCAAAAACCTATAAAAGTGATTAATTTCTGCATAGAATATGCAAATAAACCTGAAACAATTTTTGATGCTTTTTGTGGATCAGGAACTACAATGGTCGCAGCGCACCAACTTAAGCGCAAATGCTACGGGATGGAACTAGATCCTAAGTACTGCCAAGTGATAGTGGATAGGATGAAGAAACTAGATCCTACCCTAGTGATTAAAAAGAACGGTATAGCACAAAATTAAACAATATGAAAAAGCCTGATAGATCCGTGATAGAGAAAGCCATCGTGAAGGCATTTGGGAACCTTTCTACAGCCGCAAAGTCTTTGGGTGTAGAAAGGGCTACCCTTTACAGATGGATTGAACAGGAGGGCTTAGAAGAGGCTGTACAGGAAGGCAGAAATAAGAGGCTTGACTTTGCAGAATCTATGCTTGATAAAGGGATGCTAGAGGGCAACATGACTGCGGTTATTTTTTACTTGAAAACACAGGGCAAGTCTAGGGGATATGTAGAACGGCAGGAGATCACAGGTGCTGATGGCAAAAAGGTATTCGAGGTGAAGATCGTGGATGACGGCAATTAGCATCAAAACAAATAAGGTATTCCGCCATCTTGAGACTAGCAAATCAAAGATAGTAGTACAGCAAGGAGGCACTAGATCAGGGAAGACTTACAATATCCTTCTTTGGATCATTTTTTCATACTGCGAAAAGAACACGGGTAAGATCATCACGATCTGCCGAAAGACCTACCCTGCTTTGAGGGGTACTGTCATGCGTGACTTTTTGACTATTCTCAAGGATCATGAGATCTACTCAGAAGATGACCACAGCAAGACTGCGTCTGAATACAAACTAAACGGCAATACCATTGAATTCATTTCTTTGGATATGCCTCAGAAAATCAGGGGTAGAAAGCGTGATCTACTATTTGCAAATGAGGCTAACGAATTGACCTTTGAAGATTGGCAGCAGTTGCTATTCAGAACGAATGAGAAGGTGATCATTGACTTCAACCCTTCTGAAGAATTCCATTGGATCTATGACCAAGTGCTTCCTAGAAAGGATGTAGAATTCTATCAGACTACCTACAAGGATAACCCATTCCTGGGGGCTGAGATCAAAGCAGAAATTGAAAGGCTCAAGGAGATAGATGAAAACTATTGGAGGGTCTACGGGCTAGGAGAAAGGGGTCAAAGTAGATCACTAGTATATACCTTCAGCACTTGTAAGCAGATCCCGAAGGAGGCAAAGCTTGTAGCATACGGGCTTGACTTCGGATTTAGCAACGATCCTACGGCATTGGTGCGGACTTACATCCTAGAGGACTCGATGTATGTGGAGGAATTGATCTATAGGACAGGGATGACCAACCAAGACATAGCCAAGGAGATGCAGAACCTAGGACTAGACAAGTCAAATGAAATCTTTGCAGATTCAGCAGAGCCTAAAAGCATTGAGGAGATCTACCGGATGGGATGGAATGTGAAGCCCGTGGTGAAGGGGGCAATTAATCTAGGGATAGACATCATCCGAAGATACAAGCTATTTGCAACGGAAGGAAGCTATAACTTGATCAAGGAACTACGGAACTACAAGTACATAGAAGATAAGAATGGGCAGATCACTAATAAGCCTGTAGATAATTTCAACCATGCCTTGGATGCACTTAGGTATTCGGTGGTGAATAAGATCTCAAATAGTCACCTAGGGAAGTACTCCTTCAGATAAATACATCAAACCTTAAAAATATATTTCTAATCATGTGGGATAAATTGACTGTCGGGCAGTTCATCAGCCTATACGATATCGAGACAAACGCAAACCTAAACATAGTTGAGAAGCAGACTAAAATGCTTGCAATCGTGGAAGGGAAAGATGAGGAGTACTACGATGATTTCAAGTATAGAGATCTCATGAATGAGTACGCAGAGAAGCTATCCTTCTTTGATAACATTCCACAGACCAAACCTGTAGACTATTTGCAGGTAGGGGAGAATAGGTACAAGTTCTGCTTTGAACTACACGAGATCACGGCAGGGCAATACATTGATATCTTGGCTTTCTCCGGAGAGATCATGCAACTGAACAAAATTGCTGCCTGTTTCTTTCTACCTATGCAAGGAGACAAATATCAAGGCTATGGAGTAGTTCCTCATGATGTGGTGGCGGATGATTTGCTAGGGGCAAAATTCATAGAAGTATATAGCTGTATGCTTTTTTTTTGTCAATTATTCAGCGAATTAATAAGCAATACCATAACCTCTTCAATGGTGGATCAAAAGATGGCGAAGAAGGTAGTGGATTTATGGCAAGGTGGGGCTGGGTATTTAGCACTAAGCAAGTTGCAGACTTCCAAAACATCACAGTCAATGCAGCCTACGATTTGAGGGTAATCGAGTACCTGAATACCCTAGCATATTTGAAGGATTTAAATAAGGATAAAGAAGCGCAGTATAAGAAATGGCAGTTGCAACAAAAGATGCGGTAGATGGTCTATTCAATGTAGGAGGCACTAGGCTTACAGGCGGTCAATTCGTTTTGAAGGCTGAAGATATCCTGCTTCAAAATATTGAGAGTGCTTTGCTTAGGCTAGGCTATAATCTAGCGGATAAACTTGAGGCGAATGCCCCAATGGATACAGGAAGGATGAAGGGTTCTTTTGGAGAGCCTAAAATCATTGAGACTAAGTATGGCTATCGGGTAGAGATTCCAACAGGTGCTGAGTACTATGATTATATTGATAAAGGGGTAAGGGGTGTTCAGCATGATATAAAAAACAAGAAAGTCTACCCAAATGCAAAGGGAGAGTTCTACCAATTTGAAACCTACTTCATGCCATTGAAAGCCTTGCAACAATTAGAGGGATGGATGAAGCGAAAGAATATAGAAATAGAGGCTAGAAATATGAGGGTAAGAGCAGCGGAAGAAGGTGATCCTTTGAAAGGAAGAAGAATCCTTCCTCAGATCTCTAGTAGTGCTAAAAGGATGGCATACTACATCAAGAAGTATGGTATAGCAGGGACTAACTTCATCCAAAGATCAGTAAATGAGGCAACCCCTCAATTCAATGTAGACATTCAAACCATAGGAGCAGATTCACTCATTTTAAGAATAAGCAAATGATAACCCTAGTAGAACCAAGCATAGACATCCTTCCTGCATTCAACAGGATTAACTACACGATAAGCAGCACGAACTCTGAGGAGATCGGCTTCAAGTATGTGGTGAAGGTGTACAACTCAAATGATGAACTAGTCACTACTGCATACTATGATTCACCTGCTGATCCTGGAGATCCTGTAGAATTCGATGTCTCAAAGTATGTGTCTACTCAGTTCAGCTATTCTAAAGGCTTCTATGAGACTGCTACTTCTTCATCTTCTACCAATGCGATCAAGGGATACTACCTGAAGTGCTACGAGTACTATGAGGTTGATGGTGAGTTCGTGATCGTTCTAGCTAGTGAGGTAGTGAGTGAGACCAAGTATGCTTTTGCAGGGGCTTTGCCTTTGCTTGAGTTGAAGAATTGGTATTCAAATCATGCTCAGTATTGGGGTAGTTCAAACACGATCTACAAGCCTTTGACAGCATGGGATACGATCAAGGTAAGAGAGACAGATGCTCAGGTTTTCGGCTTCATTAACACGGGGCTTTTGACCAATGTTGAACTATTAGTGACTTACAATAACGCTACCACTCAGACCTACTACATCACACCTACGGGGGTATCTACTCCTAGTATCACCTACATTCAGATCACACCTTTGACCTATGGCGGTAGTGTAGCATCTATTCAACTATTTACGAATTGGAACAATGGATCTGCAAGAAGGTACAAATTTGCTACCCTATATACTCAATCTTGTGGAAGATACGATCCTATGCGGATTGCCTACCTGAATAAGTACGGGGTATATGACTTCTTCAACTTTGACCTAGTGAACAAGACTAGCTTTCAGATCGAGAAGAAGGGCTATGAAAGAAACTACAGCGGAGATATCTATGAGGCGAATGGGATAGTAGTGAAGAATATCAATCCGATCTACTATACGAATGAAACGCAGACATGGAAAATAATTTCAGACTATATAAATGATGCACAGGCGGAACTACTACGGGAGATGTACTCTTCACCTTTAGTCTTTTTGAATGTGGTGAATGATAACTATATCACCCCTTCATGGATTCCTGTCAAGCCTTCTGCTACTTCCTATGAAGTCAAGAAAACGGCTTCGGATAAATTGTTCAATATTGAACTAGATGTAGAACTTCAACTTTCTAACCCAAGACAAGTGATATGAGTGCTAGGCTATTTGTAGAAGGGATCGAAGCGGATACCCTTGGTGATATTGATGTAGACTTCACCTTCTCTGTGGCTGATGTTACGGACATTGAGAGAAGAAATACTTCCTATTCAAAGACTATCACGCTGCCAAACACGGCAAAAAATCAAAGCCTTTTTGGGAATATCTTTGATATTTCGGTGAATAATGACTTCTATGAAGAGGATGTCAATATCGGGGTAAACTTCAATCCTGCTAAACAGGCACAGGCACAGATCTTCCTTGAAAATGTTAAGATTTTTGACGGGGTTTTAAGGATGATGAAGATCAATTCCAAGCAGGGAGATATCACCTATGAGGTCAATATGTTTGGAAGGCTTCGGGATATCCTCCATGAGTTGGGAGATAAGACTCTAGCGGATCTTGATTTTGCAGACTATGACCATACTTGGAACAAGACAAATATAGAGAACTCTTGGACTAGGACTGAATGGGTAGATGGTGCTTCAAACTATGTCTACCCTTTGGTAGATTATGGGTATGGTTACTTTTTTGACTCGATGACTTACCCTATAAAAAACTTTAAACCTGCTGTTTTTGTGAGCGAGATCTTAAAAAGGATCTTTGATGAAGCGCAGTTTCAAGTCAATGCTCCTTTCTTCAATAGCTTCTATTTTAGAAAATTGCTTTTGATCACGGCAGAGAAAACGATCACTAGAGAAAGCACTACCCTATTGAATCAGACTCCTAACCTTTTACAGGTAAATGTCACCAATGATCCTACCTATTCTACCATCTTGCGCTTTAGTTCGGTGGAGGCTTCGGGGTTTGCTATAACGGAATCAGGTTCAAAGTTCACATGGACTAAGGCACAGCCTTTAAGTACAGGATTGAATCTAAATTTGAGGGTTTCATTGACTGCACTTCAAGCCTACACGGACAATGTTTGGACTATCTCTGTATTGAAGAATGGGGGAGAGATCCTATACTCTTCTAGGAATGTGACCTTCATTGCACAGGGTCAACTATTTGTTTGGGATGTAGCAATCACGGGAGGTGTAGAACTTGCACAGAATGACTACTTTCAAATCAGGCTATCCGGAGAAGTTGCAGGTGGTGGAGGCTATGGGGTCAACCTAGAAACTCAGGTAGTAGTAGCACCTATGGGGTCTTTCAAGATCGGGAATACAGTCCCTGTGGCTGTAGAACTTGAAGAAGGTGATACCATGAAGATAGGATATACACTACCCAAATCTTTGAAGCAAAGGGATTTCTTGAAGTCTATCATATCCATGTACAATTTGTATATAACTCAAGACAGGCTTCGGACAAATGTCCTAGAGATAGTACCCTACAATGAATTCTACTTGACCTTCAAGGATCAAGCTATCGATTGGAGTGACAAGCTAGACCAATCACAGGAGATCTCAATCACACCACTATCCGAATTGACAGCTAAGGAATACAGATTGACCTTTGATGATGATGCCGACTATTGGAGTACTTCCTACAAGACCAAATTCAATGAAGCCTATGGGGAAAGTAGGACTATCATTGACAATGACTTTGTGCTAGATACCAAGACTGTGAAAGTGGTCTTTGCCCCTCCGGTCATGCGTGAGCAAGTAGCAGGTCAGGTCATGATCCACCTTTACAAGGTAGAGAATGGGGTCAAAGTACCTGACAACTTCAAGCCTAGAATAGCATATTGGAAGCCACAGGTAGAATGTCCTTCATGGAATATAGCCTATTCGGCAGGGAATACAGCATACACTACCTACCCCTATGCAGGTCACTTAGATGATCCTATCGAGCCTTCAAATGATGTGCTATTCTCTTACCCTAGGGAGGTCTATTTCTCTGTTGGTGTATACCCTCAGAATACCAACCTATACACGGGATATTATCAGGGGCTAATCACTTCGATAGGCGATCGGAATAGCAGGCTTTTGGAAGGCTATTTCTACCTAACTCCTACAGATATTTCAAACCTAGATTTCAGGAAGATCGTGAAGGTAGGAAATCACTATTTTCAACTTGAGAAGGTGGATAAATACAACCCTATAGCGAACGGGTTAAGCTATGTTTCCCTATTCAAGATCCTAAGAAATATCAGCCCTGTGGACTATGACTACATCCTTCTTGAGAATGATGCCTATATGCTACAGGAAAACGGAAGTTCTAGATTTTATATTTGATAAGTATGGCAGATAAGAGAATAAGTCAACTGATTGAGAGAACGGACATTGCTAATAACGATGTCCTTCCTATAGTAGCAAGCGGTGCTACCACTACGAACAAAGTCACTATTTCTACTATCCAAGATTGGATGCAGGATAACCTAGATGTAGGGGTCACTTCGGTAGGTATTACCCTAGGCACTAGCGGAACGGATGTCAATGTCAGCGGTTCACCTATCACTACTTCGGGCAACATTACTATAAATATCCCTGATGCCTCAGCTACTGCAAGAGGTGTAGTATCTACGGGCACTCAGACTTTTGCGGGTGCAAAGACTTTCAATTCTGATATTATTGTCAATGGTGTAAACGTTGGCAGAGGTGGATCAAGCGTTCCAAGCAATACAAGGGTAGGAAATTCAGCTTTGCAAGATAACACCACGGGGGGTAACAATACTGCGGTAGGTTTTGCTTCTTTGATTTTTACCACTACGGGGTCAAGCAACACGGCAATAGGTCATCAAGTCCTATCTAATAATAACGGGTCACTCAACACAGGGGTAGGAATATCCTCTTTGTTTAACCTTACAACGGGAAGCAATAACTTAGGGCTAGGTAACCAAGCAGGGAATCAAATTTCAGGTGGCGCAAATCACACAACGTCAAACAATTCTATTTTTATTGGCTCGGATACAAAGCCCGCAGCAAATAATCAAACCAATCAAATAGTAATTGGTCATCAGTCGGTGGGTCAAGGTAGCAATACTGTGACCATCGGTAATTCAGATATTACTTCAAACAAACTATTTGGCAGGGTCATTCATGCCGATGCGGTTAACGCTGATGAATCGGCTACCCTTGGACAGGTTAGCACGTCACTTGGTGGCTACGTCACCCTAGGAACTGCCCAAACTATCACAGGTTCAAAGACATTCAACAGCCGTATTATTGGACAGGATGCCTCATTAACGGGTAGCGGTTCGGCAGATACTTTAGAGGTTACTCACACAAGTGGTAGCGGTATTGCCGTAGATATCAGCAAGGCAGGAAACGGGGAAGGTCTAAGGGTTACAAAGACAAGCGGAAGCGGTAATGCGGTGACCATTTCAGGCGGTGCTTTGGTTGGTGAGACAGGTCTTTTTAGCGGTGACCTTCAAAGTGGAACTAGACTCATTGCTGCTGCCTCAAGTCAATCTATTATTTTGACTCCTAATTCAGGAGGTACTACCAACCGAGTAGAAAGCGTAGGCACTTTACCTTTGGCTTTGGTATCTGCTGCGGCTATAACTATGGCAGCGGGAGGAACTACTCCTCAGATCACCTTGGCTACTACGGGTGCTGCTACCTTTACAGGTGATGTAAGTCTAAGCGGGGCTTCTGGAAATAGAAGTTTAAACATAACTAGTAACACAAGTGGGAACCCTACAATTAATTTAATTGCGGCAGGTGTAGATAGTGCTACAATTTCATACAATAGAGCAACAAGTGAATTAAACTTTGCAAATAGTGGTGCATCAAGTGCATTAAAAATAGCCTCCACAGGCGCGGCTACCTTCTCAAGTAGCGTGACGGCTACAGGTTCTGGATCTTCATCTGGATTAATCATAAATAATGCTTCCGGCTCACCTCAAAATTATATTGACTTTACAGCAGGAGCAACTGTTTTAGGCAGAATCTCAAGAGGTAATACAGCAAGTGGATTAGAAACCAATGGTTTAAACATTGACAACTTCTCAGGTTTTAAGGTTAGGCTTAATCAATTAGGTGGAAGCGGTGGTTCTTTTACTATTGACGGAGGCAACGTAGGCATAGGCACGGCTTCGCCGAGTCAATCTTTAAACGTAGTAGGTAATGGAAGATTTGAAGCATCAAGTGGGAATAGATATATTGAAGTAGCATCATCAACTTCAAGTATTCAATTCGGTACAGATGGATCTTCTCAGTTTATTTATGGTGTTGGTTCTTTCCCAATGACATTTTCAACCAATGCCACCGAACGAATGCGCATCACTTCGGGGGGGTTCTTGAAGGCTAGTAATACGGGAAGTTATATAGGTGCAACAGGCAATTATCATGAGATAAGATCAAATCAAGCAGACCAATGGGCTACTTTAATGTCAAATAGTTCATCAAGTCCTTATGTATTAAATATCAGACACAGCAATGCATCTCCAAATAATGCAGATAATTGGTTTATATTTTGTGAAGATTCAACGAGTGCTAGATTTAGAGTTGCATCAAATGGAAATGTGACTAATATCAACGGGTCTTATGGTTCTATTTCAGATGCTAAACTAAAAGAGAATATCACAGATGCTTCACCTAAATTAGAAGACCTTCTAAAAGTTAAGGTTAGAAACTACAACTTGATAGGAGAAGAAACTAAGCAGATAGGAGTAATTGCTCAAGAATTGGAAGAGGTATTCCCTGCAATGATTGATGAATCCGAAGACTTTGAAGAGGTTGAAGTACCTGTATTAGATGAGGAAGGAAACGAGGTGCTAAATGAGGAAGGCGAAGTTGTAAGTACCAAGGAAAAACAGCCTACAGGTACTACAACAAAGTCCGTAAAATACTCAGTATTTGTACCTATGTTAATCAAGGCTATTCAAGAACAGCAAGAGATTATAAATGAAATGAGAGCAGAAATAGATTCACTTAAAACCAAATAAAAACAAAATGAAAATCACGCTAACAGAAGACCAAATCAAAATGCTTGAGCAATGGGCAAACGAATTGCCAACCAAGTACGGGATGTCCTTCATCCAATTCCTAGCACAGCAAGTGCAGGAGCAGAATCCGAAGGAAGAAGTAGAAGCAGAGTAGTAATAAAATGGGGAATTCTTGGGGATTCCCCAAACCTTTAAAATACCTATCCAATGGCTGAAGAAAATAAAATCATTTTAGATGCGGATGTCAAACCCCTCAAGAAACAATTAAGGGAAGCGACTCAAGAGTTACAAGTAGCACGGCAGAAATACGGGGAGTTCTCTACAGAGGCTGTCAATGCTGCAAAGAAGGTAGCCCTTATTCGTGATGAGATAGAAGCAGCAAATGAATCAGCACAGCTATTTGATCCAGGAAAAAGATTTCAGGCATTAACTACAGCAGCATCAACTGCTGCCGGAGGTATTGCAGCGGTGCAGGGTGCTATGGCTTTATTCGGTGGTGAATCGGAGGAAGTAGAAAAGGCACTTTTAAAAGTACAAGGGGCTTTAGCCCTATCACAGGGTCTATCCCAACTGAAGGACATTGGAAAGGTCACAGAGCAGTTGAAGATCTCATTCAAGGGATTGGGTACATCTGCCAAGACAGCCACATCTTCTACGGATGGCTTGACCAAAAGTACGAAAGGCTTCGGCAAGGCAATTATAGCCACAGGGGTAGGTGTTTTAGTAGCTGCCCTAGGTCTATTGATAGCTAACTTTGACAAGGTCAAGGAGGTCATGATGAAGCTATTCCCTGTGTTTGAACAGCTAGGGAAATTTGTAGGCAATTTGATCAACGGATTCACCGACTTTATCGGATTGACAAGTGAGGCAGAAAGGGGACTTGAAGCACTTGGAAAGTCAAATGAGAGATTGAATGAAGATATCAATAACAGGATAAAGGTGCTATCTGCCCAAGGTGGAAAAGAGAAGGAGATCTATGAACTTAGAAAGCAGCAGATAGTAGGTGAATTAGCCCTACTAGAAAGATCCGCAAAGGTAAAAGGGTCTTTGACTGAGGAAGAGCAAAAGAGAAGAAGGGAACTACTAACAGAAAGCACAGTAGAGGCAGCGAACTTCAACAAGTTCCAAGCGGAACAGGAGAAAGCAGCAGCCGATAAGAGCAGACAACTAGCCGAAAAGTCAAAGGCGGAAGCGGATAAAAGAAGGGCTTTGGAATTGGAAGCACAAGGCATCCTTGAAGATTCAAAAATCGAATTGCTAGATAAGAGACAGCAAGAAGAAGCAGCAGTAGAAAAGGAATTCGCAGCTAAGAGAAAGAAGCTAAAAGAGGCAGGGATTGAAGATGATGGTAGCCTAGAGAAGGCACGGCTTGCTAGACTTGCAGAGATTGATAAGCAGTACAAAGATGAAGCGGATGCACAGGAACAGGAATTCCAAAAGAGGCTAAATGATATCAGGACTGAGATTCGTTTGGCAGGTATAAAGGATGAGAACGAGAAAGCAAGGCAGCAGATCCTTCTTGACTTTGAAGCAAGACGGCAGGAGGAACTAAATAATGAGAAGTTAACAGCAGAACAAAGAACTGCTTTGCTATTGACTTTAAAGGAACAAGAAGATCAGCAACTGAAAGCACTTCAGCAGACCATAGATGAAGCTAATGCAATCAAAGAACTAGAGAAGCTAGATGCAGACATGAAAAAGGCTGAAAAAGACTTTGAATTGCAGAGAAGTTTACTAGATCAGAAGGATACATTGCTCAAGGAATACTATGAAAAAAACCTAGTTTCAGACAAAGAATATACAGATGGAATTGAGGCAAATTCAAACGCAAGAAAAGAAATAGATAAGGCTGAATATGCCTACAAGGTTTCTCAAGCACAGGCAGCATCTGCCCTATTGGGTCAATTGTCTGAACTAGCAGGAAAGAGAACAGCAGCAGGTAAGGCTTTGGGTATTGCTGAGGCATTGATCAATACTTCAGTAGGTGTGACTCAAGCCTTAAAGCAGGAATCAGTTCTACCTTCTCCTTTTGATGTCATTGCAAAGGTGGCTAATGTGGCTACTATTTTGGCTAGTGGATTCAAAGCAGTTAAAGCAATTACAGCAGTACAAGTACCTGGCGGTGGTGGTGGAGGTGGGGCAGGTGTAACTGCACCTAACATCTCTGTAAGTGCTCCTGCGGTAGCATCATCTGTTCCAACTTTAGGGAATAGTCCTGTGACTGCATTAGGAACAGCAATGCAGCAACAGCCTCCGGTAAGGGCTTATGTGGTAGAAAGCGAAGTGACAGGCACTCAGAAGCGAGTAGCAGATATTGAACGCAGAGCAGGTTTTTAATAGTTACAGATATGGAAAAGAAACTACCACTTTATGAAATGATGATCGGGGATACTATTGAAGGGGATGAAGAAGTAGACTTCATTGCCCTAGTAGAATACCCTGCGATTCAAAAGAATTTCCTAGCATTTTCACAAGACTTTCAAGAAGATTCATACAATGACTACCCTCAATCAGCAAAGGATAATGCCGAAAGGGGTATCCGTTTGAATGAGGCAGTAGGGAATAGATGCGCTACTCAGGTAGGAAAAGTTCGTGCGACTCAAATAATGGCAGGAGAAAACCTGTCTAGGGAGACCATCCGAAGAACATACTCCTACCTTAGTAGGGCTGCCGAGTACTACAACCCTGAAGATACGGAAGCCTGTGGGACTATCTCATATCTTTTATGGGGTGGTGAGCCTATGCTTAGATGGGCAGAAAGCAAAATGAATCAGGAAGATTTTAGGGCTGTAGGTTTTAACAAATTCAGCATTGAAAACCAAGATCAAAGAATTGTGACCGGCCCTTTGATGGTAGCCGATCTACCAATCTACAGAAGGGATGGAGAGGAAGAGTACTATGTATCCTTTTCAGCAAATGAGATCAAGAAGATAGTACAGAGATTCTTCAAGAAAGGATATCAAAGCAAGGTAAATGTAGAACACTCTACCCCTGTAGATGGGGTCTATATGTTTGAATCCTACATCATTGACAGGGAGAAGGGAATCATGCCTCCTAAAGGATTTGAAGATATCTCAAATGGATCATGGTTTGGGTCTTTCAAAGTTGATAACGAGAAGATCTGGAATGAAGTCAAGGCAGGTACTTTCAAAGGCTTTTCTGTAGAGGGTCTATTCCGATATGAGAAGACCAATAAGGTAGTCACTCAGGAGGAGCAGATCATGCAGCAGATATTCAAGATCCTTTCCCAAATTGAACACTAAAAATCAATTTAATATTTATAATCATGAACGCAAAAGAAGCACTAGTAGAAATCAAAAAACTACTTTTCTCAGAAGCAGAAAAGCAGGCTGCCTTCGCATTAGTTGAAGGTAAGCTAGTAGATGGCACTATCGTAGCCTATGACCTAGAGGCAGGTTCGATCTTTGTAATCGGTGAAGATGGGGCGCAAATCCCTGCACCTGTTGGAGAGCATCAACTTGAGTCAGGTGAGGTAGTGGTAGTACTTGAGGAAGGTAAAATTGCAGAGGTAAAGAAAGAAGAGCCTAAGATCGAAGTAGAGATTGAGGCTGCTGCTGAAGTACCTGCTGAAGAAGATCCTAAGAAGGATGAAGCAATGGCCAAAGTAGAACAGGCTATGGGTGACCTTGAAAAAAAGGTAGAAGAATTGACTGCTAAGGTGAAGGCAATGGAAGAGAAAGCAGAAGAGGTAAAGGAAGCGGTAAAGATGTCCGCAGTAGTCCTTGAGTCTTTGGCAAAAGAACCAAGTGATAAGCCTATCACAGCACCTAACCAATTTGCAAAGCAGTTGAAAGTAGAAAAAGTAGACAGGTATAACAGCCTTCAAAGCGCATTTCAAAAATTAAAAAACAAATAAAAAAATGGCACTAGATTTATCAGGATTAACTAACTATGTGAAGGAGAATGAATTGCAGTTGACTTCTGCAGCCATCTTCTCTGCAAAAACTGCTTCACTTATTGAGGCACTTGGTAACGTTCAGGTGGGTATCAAATCCGCTGAGACTATCAACATCATGACTACTGACGCTGTATTCCAGGCAGGCGGTACTTGCGGATTCAACTCTTCAGGAACTACCACTATCACACAGCGTACTATCACAGTAGGTAAAATCAAAATTCAGGAAAGCATCTGCCCTAAGGCATTCGAAGCTAAGTACACTCAGAAGGCTTTGAGAGAAGGTTCTACTTATGACTACATGGCTTATGCTCAGGAGTACTCTGCACAGAAAGTACAAAGAATTGCAGCTGCCCTTGAGACTGCTATTTGGCAAGGAGATACTTCTTCTCAAAATGGTCAGTTGAACAAGTTCCAAGGTATTGCTACTATCATCAATGCTCTTGGCTTCGGTGGTGCAGGTGATCCTATCAATGGTAACGCTGCACAGCAGACTACCCTTACTACTTCAAACGTGATTGCTGCTGTAGATGCGGTATTCGCTGCCCTTCCTGCTGCTTTGTTGGACAAGGATGATGTAGTAATCTTCTGCGGTAATGATACCTTCAGAGAGTACATCTTGGCTTTGCGTGATGCAAACCTTTTCCACTACCCTGTAGATGCTGCCAACATGGAACTAGTAGTTCCTGGAACAAACGTGAAGTTGATCGGTGTTAACGGATTGAATGGAACTGACCAACTATTCGGACTTTCTATGTCTAATATGTACCTAGGTACTGACCTTTTGAATGAGCAAGATCGTTTTGAATTGTTCTATGCAAAAGAGGCTGACGAAATGAGATTCGTAGTTGAGTTTAAGCTAGGTGTACAGATTGCCTTCCCTGATGAGGTGGTATTCTGGAAGAAGTATGTAGCACCTTAATTCAAATCACGGGTAGGGGATTCACCCCTACCCTATTTTAAAACCTTAAAATAAAATAAAATATGGCTTGCGCATTAACTCAATCATATACCCTTGACTGCAAAGATTCAATCGGCGGTTTGAAGGCAGTATGGTTTGCAGCCGTAGAAGACATTGCATCTTGGACAGGCACAGGTGGAACTTACACCGGTGTGACTATGGATTCAGGCAAGTATTTTTGGAAGTATGATCTTGTAAAAGAATCTTCCAACTTTGCTGAAGCCGTGAATACCAACGTTCAGAATGGCACTGTGTTCTATGCTCAGACCTTGGAAATCATCCTAAATAAATTGCAGGTGAACACTCGAAATGAGATCCTTTTACTTGCTAAGAATAGACTAGTAGCCTTGGTTCAGGACAATAACGGAAAGACTTGGGTACTAGGTGAGGTGAACGGACTTGATTTGACAGGTGGCGGTTCAGGATCAGGTACTGCATTCGGTGATCGTAACGGCTACACCTTGACATTCACAGGAAACGAAAAAGAACTTGCTGCCCTATTTACTGGCACTCCTCCTGTTGATTAATATTTGGTTTGTTGTTTAGATGTGAAAGCGCCTCCATTTTGGGGGCGTTTTTTTTGTGTACATACTTAAGAGTTTTAATATTTAAAGGTATGGTGATAATTGAGAAGGGTGCAAATAGCGTGATCTATATAGCCCTATTTGATAAACGAGAAACGAGCAGCAATTCCTACACCTTTTTATTTCAGCATGAAGTAACAAAGGAGGAAGTGACTTTAAACCTAACCGATGTGAGTGATTTTAAAGATAGATACTCAGAATTTGCTATCAGCCAAGCATCCTTTACAAGTAGCACAGTAGGCTTTTGGCGTTACTATGTTACCCAAACGGGAAGCGGCGCTGATGTTATTGCCACAGGGAAAATGGAGTTGACTGCACCTAATCTTTCTACTACAGGAGTGGTAAGATACAACGGCTATAATGGTACTTATAAGACCTATACAACAGCATGATAAAATTATTCAAGTTTGACCAAGTACCTCTACCCGTTTACAAAGAAGTAAAAGGGAAAGAATACGTTTACTACGGGGAGAAGAATGACTACCCTAACTACCTTCTAAGGATCTACAACAATAGCGCAAAGCACAATGCTATTGTCACAGGCAAGGTAGACTACATCTGCGGTAATGGCTGGACTGTCAAGGCTGAGGATGAAATGCAGAAGGCAAAGGCATTCGGCTTGATTGATCGAATCAACACCAAGGAGGAAAGCCTTAATGAGTTGACAAAAAAACTTGTTACCGATTTATCTATTTTTGGAGGCTACTACCTACAGGTAATCTGGACAAAAGGAACGGGTGAGATTGCAGAACTTTACCATGTCGACTACTATAAGGTAAGAACGAATTTAGACAATTCTGAATTCTACGTTTCGGACAATTGGATCAAGAATGATAACGTCAATCCAAGACCTGATTTTGAGACCTATCCTGCATTCGATCCTAATAACACCACAGGCACACAGATCCTGTACTTCAAAGAATACAGAGCAGGGGCAAATACCTACTCCCTACCTGATTATCGAGGGGCAATCTCCTACATTGAATTAGATATCTCTATCGGGGAATACCACCTGAACACGATTAATAACGGGATGTTCTCAAGCAAGTTGATTAACTTGAATGGGGGTAAGGTAAGCCAGGAGGAAGAGGATAGAATCGAGAGACAATTCAAGGATAAATTCTCAGGATCAAAGAACGCAGGAAAATTCATGCTTGCTTTCAATGATAGTAAGGAGAATGAGCCTTCAATAGTAGACCTATCGGGTACTGAATTGGACAAGCATTTTGACCTACTAAATAAGACTGTACAGCAGGAGATTTTTACAGGTCATAAGGTGACTAGCCCTATGCTTTTCGGGGTTAAAACAGAAGGGCAACTAGGCGGTAGAGCAGAACTTAGAGAGGCATCTGAACTATTCCAGAACACCTATGTAAACGCAAAGCAGCAAAGCCTTGAAGAGGTAGTAAATTACCTTTTGAAGTTCAATGATATTGTAGCAGAACTTGAGATCAAGAAGACTGAGCCAATTGCTTTCCAATTTAGCGAGCAGATTATTTCTACTAACATGACTCAGGATGAAATCCGTGAGAAGTTGGGACTTGCTCCAATCGAGAAGAAAGAAAGTCAAGGCGCACAGGATATCATCAACTCATTGAACAGCCTTTCTCCATTGATTGCTACTAAGGTAGTTGAGTCTATGGATGTAAATGAATTGAGGGGCTTGATTGGTCTACCTTCAAAGACTGAAATCGTAACCCCTGAGAATATAGGGGAAGCACCTGCTTCTACTTTCTCCGATCACCTACACCTTGAATGTTCTATCTCAGATCATGATGCTGAAATCCTTAAAAAATTTGAAGGCAAAGGTATTTCTAAGGATAAATTCAAAGTGATTGAAACTTCAAAGATGCACTTCTCAAGCATGGAAGAATTCATCAAACAGGATCTATTTGCTGAGTACCTACTCAATGAGGTGCAGAAAAAGATCCTTAATCAGATTCAAAGAAATGAGGCGGTGACTATCCCACAAATTGCAAAGGCTGTAGGGATTGATGAGGCATCTGTAATCTCAAGAATCAATACCTTGATTGATGATCAGGTGCTAGTGGAGAAGATCTCAAGAGAAGGCTTGATTACTAGATCGGTGACTAGAACAGGAGAAGCGGCTATCAAGAGACTACAACCTGTGACTTCCTTCAAGGTGCTTTATTCCTATGAGGAAAGACCAAACGTACCTGCTGCAAAGAGTGGATCACGTCCCTTGTGTGAAAGGTTGTACGGAAGTGGGCTATTCTTTACTAGAGAAGAGATTCAAAACATATCCAATCAGTTAGGCTATAGCGTTTTTCAGTTGTGCGGTGGATGGTACACCAATCCAAACACAGGTAGAAGAACTCCTTACTGCCGACATGAGTGGAAAAGAAATGTAGTAGTTGAAAAGACATCATAATGAGCGCAAATGTTTTAATGATATCGGAGCAGTCTTTCAAAGACTTCACGGTAGCCTCCGCAAATATTGACCTGAAGAATGTCACTCAGGTGATCAAGATGACTCAAGATAGGTACATTCACCCTATCTGTGGTACTGCACTCTATGACAAGATCCTGTCTTTGATTTCTTTGGGTACTATTGGGCAAGCAGGGAATGCGGTATATAAGACCTTCCTAGATAGCTACCTAACCGATACCTTATTCAACTATGTGCTAGGTGAATTGCCTATGGCTATGCAGTACAAGTTCGTGAATAAAGGGGTAGTGAAGCGGAAGTCTGAGAATATCACAGAGCCTACCTTCGCAGAATTGCAGAGCATCAGCCAATACTACAAGGGCTATGCCGAATGGTACGCAGAACGGGCTATCAATTACCTATGCGCTAACTCTGAGCAGTACCCTGAGTACTTGAGCCCAGGATCTGATGTGACTACTATTCAGCCTGTATCTAATCAGTACAAGGTGGCTATCAATCTAGGTAGAGGTGACTATGAAGATCACCGACCATACTCAGAAAGATACCAAGGAAACAGATACAAAAAACCATTCTAAAAATGGCTTATTCCAAAAACGAAAAGAAGCTAAAAGAATTTCTATCCAAGCAAGATGACATTAGTAGACCTAGTCAAAAAGTTAAAAGCAATCCAAGAAGCGCATCCAATGATCCGAACATTCGGAGAGGGTGATATCTATGACTATGTAGATAATGGCGGAGAGATTCAATACCCTGTCCTTTGGACTGTGGTGAGACCTGCTATCTATAATTCTACTACCCTTCGCTACGATCTAGTGCTTCTTTTTGCTGATCTATTGACTGAAGATAAAAGCAACAGGCTACAGATTCAAAGTGATCAGATGCTAGTAGCTTTGGATGTACTTGCAAAATTAAAACTTGATAATGACTACACCTTCAATGCAGCACCTAATTCAACTTTGGAATTCTTTCAAGAACGCTTTGATGACTTTACAGCCGGTGTATCAATCACTATACAGATTACTGCTCCTCTTCCTTTAAACCTTTGTGCCATCCCTACTGAACCTGCCTCATGACGATCTTTGAAAAGGATGCACTTGGTGTGCCTTCTACCCTAGTAGCTATCTTTGCAAATGTATCCCAAGTGATCGGGCTTGGATTTGTGAATATGTTTTTCACTTGGATCATTTCAATCCTTTCTATAGTGTACCTGATCTACAAAATAAAGAACGAAAAAAGCAAATACGATCAAGAAAGAAATGAAGAAGGCAAGTAGTGTACAAAAGGCTTCTTCCTTTGGGAAGAGAAGAAAAGGGAAGGCTAAGAAATCCTATGCAAAAAACGAATCAAGACCTAAAAAGTACAGAGGTCAAGGCAGATAGAAAGAGGCTGACGATATGGGCAATCATTTTCATAGTGATTGCCTTTGTGGCTTCTTACCTTTTTGAGCCTGAAGTACTAAAGATATTTTTTGAATTCATTCAGTTCATCATCACAAACCTAATACTAAATGGAAGTAACTAAGAACACACGGAATCTCCACACTATCAACCTACAGAAGTGGGAGAATCGGGTGGCTTTATTATCTGACATCCATTGGGACAATCCCAAATGTGACAGAGATAAACTGAAAAGACATCTTGACTATTGCCTAGATCAGGAGATGCCTATCTTCATCAATGGGGACTTCTTCTGTTTGATGCAGGGGAAGTACGATCCAAGAAGAAGCAAGAAGGACATCCTGCCTGAGCATAACAAATCCAACTACATAGATGCGGTCATTGAGGATGCAGTCTCTTGGTGGTCACCTTATGCTCACCTTATTACTGTGATCGGATACGGGAATCATGAGACTTCGATAATCAAGAATCTTGAGACAGATCCATTACAGAGATTTGTAGACCTTTTGAACTACACAAATAAAACCCAAGTCTACACGGGTGGATATGGGGGATGGATTGTGTTTAAATACTCAGCCGAGAAAAGCACCATCATGAGTAAGACTATGAAGTATTTTCATGGTAGTGGAGGCGGTGGGGTGGTCACAAAGGGTGCTATCAACTTGACTAGATCCCTTGAGATGTATGAAAATATGGACATCTTTATCATGGGTCACATACATGAAAACTCAAGTAGAAACGATGTAAGGGATGCTTTGAGATACAACCAAGGCAAGAGGGTTTATGAGATTGAACATAAGCAGATTCACCTAGCAATCACCGGAGCATACAAGGAAGAATATGAAGATGGCTTCGGGGGATGGCATATCGAGAGAGGCGCACCTGTAAAGCCTACGGGAGGAAGGATATTGACCTTCAACTCAAATAGAATAAGAAACAAGAATGAAGATTCTTGGGAGTTATTAATCGATTCACATAAGTTTCCGATATGAAAAGACAGATAAAATATATAGCGATTCATTGCACGGCTTCCCAACAGACAGCAACTGTGGCAGCAATTCAAAGATATTGGAGGGATCACCTAGGGTGGAAAGCGCCAGGATATCATTTGTTGATTGAGCCAAACGGAACGATCCACAGGCTACTTGATTTCAATGGTATAGCTAACGGGGTGAGAGGTTTCAATCGAGAGACTGTCCACATCAGCTACATAGGAGGAATCACCAAGCAGGGAAAGCCTATTGACAACAGAACAGATGCGCAGAAAAAAGCGATTCTATTGTGCATAAATGAGGTCATTGAGTGGGCAGATAATAAGAAACTAATCATCCAAGGTCATAGAGATTTCCCTGATGCTAAGAAGGCTTGTCCTTGTTTTGATGCTAAGGCAGAATATAGAGGAATAGTAAAATGAAAGTAGAACTATCATTCAACCTACCTGAAGAAGAAGAAGAATTCAGGGCTGCCATAAACGGACAAAAGCTAAGATGGATCACCTATCACTTTGATGAATGGCTTAGAAATAAGATCAAGTATGAAGATCTAAGTGATGAACAATATGAGACCTACCAAAAGTGTAGGGATAGATTTAGGGAAATGTTTTATGATGAAGATTTATTCATAGTCCAATGAAAGAACTACTAGATGATGAAAGAATCAGGATTGCTATCATTTCATTTTTGATAGGGGTAGTCCTTACTTTTGTGGTATATCCTAGACCTGAGCAGGAGACAGTCTACAAGACAGAAAAGAAGGTAGAAACTGATACTATCTACTCCCATGTAGTGGACACTATCTATGTGCCAAAAACTAGGATTAAAACCCAAGTTTTAAGGGATACGATAGTAAAATCATTTGAGCCTAAAATAAGCCTATTTAAGACCTCTTTTCCTTCGGAGTATGGAAGTACCCATGTCAGCGGAGAAGTCCTCGGAGAAGTCCTTAAAATGACTGCTACAAACGATTTTAAAATACCTGTGGTAACTAACACGATAACCGAGACAAAAACAGAGACAATAGTCAAGAAGCCAAAGGGTATTTATTTAGGTGCAGGGGTGAATAACCTTTTGCAACCTAGCGCAAAAATTTCTTACCTTGATAACAAGTACCTGTTCGAATACCAATTCCAACCATTGGAAGGGGTGCATCAGGTATCTGTATCTAAAAAGCTATTCTAAATGTGGATTGAAATAGAGGTAATGCTTTCAGGTAATACCATTGATTGGAAGTCATTGGGCTTAGAGGTACAGCATGAATGGTCTAGAAGGATGGTAAGGATCGGAGACATCCAATATGTGCAGGAGTTACTGCATGACATACAGATCATCTACTTCTATGACAATACTTCCTGCTTGATCAAGGGCAGGTATCAAGATATCAGAAGCGAGATCCTTCACCTAGATCAGGAAAGTGACCTGGACTAGTCCTCATTTGCTATCCTATTTTTAAGCCTGTTCTCCCTATTCCTTTTGTACCTTTCCTCTTGTGTTTGAATCTTGAGAAGAACTAGGTAGCCTACTAGATCATTGATGACATCTTCGTCATCCTTCTCAAGGCTTCCGTTTTTGATTCGCTTGAGTTTGTCATCTATCCGGACAAGTAGTCCTTCCTTTGCGGACAACTTAGAAAAAACACCTAGAGGTTCTAAAGCTGAGTTCCCGTACTTCAGATTCTTTGTGATTAGAAGTTCACGGATTTCTAGAAGGTAGGAGGAAACCTTGTTTGCAAAATTTTCCATTAGTATAGGATAGGCTGAATTTTTATGAAGTAGTACCACCAAATCATAAGCAAAGAAAACAATAAGGCAGAGCCTATCCAAATCAAAAAGGATTTATATTCCTGTCTCATGGCACTC
>JACCDV010716088.1_pt1 | contig 22614 bp, 13 predicted proteins | sample 7446131 | NCBI WGS metagenome assembly JACCDV01 (sample SAMN15323448, study PRJNA562643) | freshwater metagenome | isolation source: river surface water | place: USA:Blue River Watershed | collected 2017-08-17
ATCTGCAGGGCGGTGATGCCGTTGGTGGTACCGGCCACCTTGAAGTCCATGTCACCCAGGTGGTCTTCGTCACCCAGGATGTCGGTCAGCACGGCAAAGCGGTTGCCTTCCTTGATCAGGCCCATGGCGATACCGGCCACGTGGGCTTTCATCGGCACACCGGCGTCCATCAGCGACAGGCAGCCACCGCACACGGAAGCCATCGACGAGGAGCCGTTGGATTCGGTGATTTCAGACACCACACGCAGGGTGTAGGGGAACTCGTCCTTGGAAGGCAGCAGCGGCACCAGGGCGCGCTTGGCCAGACGGCCGTGGCCGACTTCGCGGCGCTTGGTCGAACCCATGCGGCCGACTTCCCCAGTGGCAAAGGGAGGCATGTTGTAGTGGAAAAGGAAGCGGTCTTCGAACTCGCCAGCCAGCGCGTCGATGCGCTGGGCATCGCGCTCGGTGCCCAAGGTCGTCACGACCAGGGCCTGCGTTTCGCCACGGGTAAACAGGGCCGAGCCGTGGGTACGGGGCAGCACGCTGTTGCGGATTTCGATGGGGCGCACGGTGCGGGTGTCGCGACCGTCAATGCGGGGCTCACCGGCCAGGATCTGACCACGCACGATGCGGGCTTCGATTTCGAACAGCAGGTTGTCGACCTTGATCGGGTCAAACTCGACGCCTTGGGCGCTCAGGCCAGCCTTGGCCGCAGCGTAGGCTTCGCGGCAGGCTTGCGTGCGTGCCTGCTTGTTGCGCAGCTGGTAGGCAGCGCGCAGCGGCTCTTCGGCCAGTGCGGCCAGCTTGCTTTCGAAGTCGGTGTCGCGGGCAGGCGCTTGCCAGTCCCACACGGGCTTGCCCGCTTCGCGCACCAGCTCGTGGATGGCGTTGATGGCGGCCTGGCTCTGCTCGTGGCCATAGACCACAGCGCCCAGCATGATGTCTTCGGACAGCTGGTGGGCTTCGGATTCGACCATCAGCACGGCGGCTTCGGTGCCAGCGACCACGAGGTCGAGCACGCTGTCCTTGCGCTGGGTCTGGCCCGGGTTCAGGACGTATTCACCGTTGATGTAACCCACACGGGCAGCGCCGATCGGGCCGTTGAACGGGATGCCGGAGATCGACAGGGCGGCCGAGACGGCGATCATGGCGGCGATGTCGGCGTCCACTTCGGGGTTCAGCGACACGGTGTGGATGACCACGTGCACGTCGTTGTAGAAACCTTCGGGGAACAGCGGACGGATCGGGCGGTCGATCAGGCGGCTGGTCAGGGTTTCAAGTTCGCTGGGCTTGGCTTCACGCTTGAAGAAGCTGCCGGGGATCTTGCCTGCGGCGTAGGTCTTCTCGATGTAGTCCACGGTCAGGGGGAAGAAATCCTGGCCTGCCTTGGCGTTCTTGGAGCCCACCACGGTGGCGAGCACGACGGTGCCGTCCATGTCGAGCAGCACGGCGCCGCTGGCCTGACGGGCCACTTCGCCTGTTTCGATCTTGACGGTGTGTTGACCCCACTGGAAGGTCTTGGTGACTTTATTGAAAAGGGACATGTTCAGTTTTCCTTAGGAACATTCAGGCACATGAGGCTGTGCCGTTGGCCCGGAACGCGGCTGCTCTGAACACCATGCCATTCCACAAAACCTGCCTGGGCAAGGCTTGTGGAATGACACAGCGCGGGTTCGATCAGTCCAGATTCCGATGTTTCAAGTACAAAGCGCCTGAGCCACAGACGTGAACTCAGGCGCCTTGCATCTTGTCGGGCAATTACTTGCGCAGACCCAGCTTCTGGATCAGGGCAACGTAACGGTCAGCGTCCTTGGCCTTGAGGTAGTCCAGGAGCTTGCGACGACGGCTCACCATGCGCAGCAGGCCGCGACGACCGTGGTGGTCCTTGGCGTGTTGCTTGAAGTGGGGCGTCAGTTCGTTGATGCGTGCGGTCAGCAGAGCGACTTGCACTTCGGGGGAGCCAGTGTCGTTGGCGGCACGGGCGTTGTCTTTGACAACTTCGGCTTTTTTGGAAGCAGCGATCATGATTTTCCTTGTTGCGAGGCCCTTGCGGACCCCGTTTGTTGACTTGCGCCAGCGGCTGGAAGGGCTGCTGACGTGCGCTTTGCACCATGCAAAACCTGCGGATTATAACGTGAACGGGCACTGGTGAGGCACGGGCAGGGTGGGGCCGCCGGGCCTCATGCTGCGCCGAAGCGCAGAAATCGTTGCATCGGCCATCCCGGCCCACCCCCTGCCTCAGTGGCTTAATTGGGGTCAGATCCCGATTAATTTTTGAGCAACCAGCCTTTGAGGCGTTCGACGCCCTGCTCCAGCCGGCCCAGGTCTTTGGAGGCAAAGCACCAGCGCAGCCAGCCTGCGGCCTCGGGCGCAAAAGCTTCGCCGGGGGCCAGGCCCAGACCGGCTTCGGTCACCAGGCGCTTGGCGGTTTGCACGCTGTCTGGATGGCCCTGAAGCTGGAAAAACGCGTACATGCCGCCCTTGGCGGGCGCCACCTGCACGCCGGGAATGGCCTGCAGCAGCGGCACCAGGGTGTCGCGACAAGTCTTGAGGTGGGCCACCACACGCGGGGTGATCTCCTGCGTGTGCTGCAGGGCGGCGATGGCCGCGCGCTGGGTGAAAACCGAGGAACACGAGGTGTTGAATTCGATGAGTTTGCCCACGGGCTGGGTCATGGCCGGGGGCATGACCAGCCAGCCCATGCGCCAGCCGGTCATCAGAAAGCTCTTGGAAAAGCTGTGCACCACCACCAGGCGGTCGTCTGGGGCAGCGATGTCCAGAAAGGACGGGGCGCAGCCTTTGGGCGTGGGCTCGTAGTACAGGCGCTCATAGACCTCGTCGGCCAGGATCCAGGTGCCTGTCTGGCGGCAGTGGTCAAGGATGGCCTGCTGTTCGGAGCGCGAAAGTGTCCAGCCGGTCGGGTTGTTGGGGGCGTTGAGCACCAGCACACGGGTGCTTGAAGTCACCGCCGCTTTCAGGGCGGCCATGTCGAGCCCCCACTCGCCGCCTTCGGGGCGCAGGCTCACGCACTTGACGCGTCCGCCCATGACCTGGGGCTGGGCGGTCAGGTTGGGCCAGACCGGCGTGACGGCGACCACTTCGTCGCCCGCATCGACCAGGGCCTGAAAGGCCAGCATCAGGGCGTTCACACCACCCGAGGTGATGGCGATGCGGTCCATGCCGATCTGCCCGTGCAAGCCCGTCATGTAGTCGGCCACGGCCTGGCGCAGTTCGGGCAGGCCCAGGTTGTGGGCGTAGAAGGTCTCGCCCTTTTGCAGGGATTCGATGGCGGCCTGGCGCACCACTTCGGGCGTGACTTCGTCGGACTCGCCAAACCAGAAGGCCAGCACATCCGATCGGCCCATGCCCGCGTTGGCGACTTCGCGGATGCGGGATTCTTCAAGATCCAGGACGGTCTGGCGCAGAAAAGGAATTGAATTCATCCCTCAATGCTAACCAGCCAGACACGCCCAGGCTGTCGCCTCTTGGCGAAGTCCATCGCCCTGCCTAAGATGAACAAAAAAACAGGGAGGAAGACATGCAAAGACGCATCACCGTGATCGCACTGGGCGTGTGGCTGGCCGGGCTGGGGCTCGGGTCTGTTTCAGCACAGGCCGCCAGCAGCGGGCGTGCTGCCCGAAGCCGCAAACCGCCCGTAGACAAAGGCCCTGCCGAAACCCGTGCCGAACGCGACAAACGCCTGCAACGCGAATGCCGGGGCAAACCCAATGCGGGCGCTTGCGAAGGTTACGGGAGTTAACCCCACCACTGCGCCAGCCCGCTGGCGCGCACGCTGGGGCGCGAGAGCGCGGCTTCGAGCAGGCCATCGGCCGCTTCGACCAGGGTGAAGCGTTCACGGGCGCGGGTGATGCCGGTGTAGACCAGCTCGCGCGAGAGGACTTCGGCCCCGCCGGGTGGCAGCACCAGCACGGTGTGGGCGAATTCCGAGCCCTGGCTCTTGTGTACCGTCATGGCAAAAGCGGTCTGCACATCGGGCAGGCGCATCACAGCCACCGAGCGCAGCGTCTCGCCGTCCAGGAACCAGACGCGCAGCCCTTGCCCATCGGCAGGCGGCAGCGCCACACCCACATCGCCGTTGAAGACGCCGGTCTGTGCGTCGTTGCGCAAGACCATCACCGGTCGCCCGGCATACCACTCGCCCGCTTGCACCGGCAAACCGGCGTGCGTGGCCAGGGTCTTTTGCACCGCGGCGTTCAGGCCGCTCACGCCCCACTCGCCTTCGCGCACGGCGCACAGGATGCGCAGCCGGTCAAAGGACCGCAGCACGCCCTTGACCCACTCGGGGTGCTGGCTCGGATCGGTCGGCGGCGCCAGCACGCTCGCGGCATAGTCGGCCCAGCCCCCGTCACTTTGCAGCGCCAGATCGCACACCGCATGGGGCGTGGCCGGGCGCAATGCGGCCAGCAGGGTGTGGGTCGGTGCAAACGCAGCGCGTGCGGCCGCCGCATCGCCCTGGTTGACGGTCAGCGCCAGCGCGCCAATGGGCCCGTCAAAACGGCGGCTCTCGCGCAGCATGACGGTGACCTGTGCCAGCGGCGGTGGCTCGGCCGTTGCTGCATAAGCGGGCGGGATGCTCTGCCCCGCCACCGCCTGCGCATAGGCCACGGTTTCGCTGTCGTAGGCGCCCCGCGCCGCGTAACGGCACAGGTCGCCCAGCACGGCGCCCGCCTCGACCGAGGCGAGCTGATCCTTGTCGCCCAGCAGCACCAGGCGCGCGTGCGCGGGCAAGGCCGCCAGCAGCGCGTCCATCATTTCCAGATGCACCATGGACGCCTCGTCCACCATGAGCACGTCCACGTCCAGCGGGTGCGCCGCATGGTGGCGCATGCGCCGGGTGTCGGGCCGTGCGCCCAGCAGCGAATGCAGGGTCCGTGCCGGGCCCATGCCGTCCACCAGCGCAGGCAGGTCCAGCAGTTCGGGCGGGATGGGCAAATCGACCAAGGCTTTGTCAATGGATTGCTTGAGCCGCGCCGCCGCCTTGCCGGTGGGCGCCGCCAGCGCCACCCGCAGCGGCGCAGGCCCCGGGTGCAGCGCCAGCTGCAGTGCCAGCAGGCGCGCGGCCGTGTAGGTCTTGCCCGTGCCCGGCCCGCCGGTGATGACCGCCAGCGGCGCGCGCAGCGCCACCGCACAGGCCAGGCGTTGCCAGTCCACCTCAGGCCCTGGCGCGCCAAACAGACGGTCCAGCCACTGGCGGGTCGCTTGCTCGGGCACCGGCAGCCGTGCCAGCGCCCGCGCACGCAAGCCCTGCCCCACGCGCTGCTCGTAAGCGGCGTAGCGGCGCAAATACAGCAGCGGCGCCTCGGGCGTGCCGCCCAGCACCAGGGGCTGACCGGCATCGGGTTCAGCGGCGTGGCGCAGCAACGGCGAACGCAAAGCCGCTTGCCAATCGGGCAATGTGGCGGGCATGTGCTGCCACAGCGCCAGCAGACCTTGTTCGCCCTGCACCGCTTCACTGGGCCAGCCTAGCCACAGCACCGGCGGCTGCAGCAACTCGGACAGCGGCAGACAGGTGTGGCCGCGCCCTTCCATCTGCGCCAGCACGGCGCAGGCCACCAGCAAGGCAGGCGAGGCGTTTGGGTCCAGCCGCAGCCATTGCGCGGGCAGCGCGGCGTCCAGCCGACGCAGCCAAAGCGCATCGGCCCAGGCCGACAGCCAGGCCAGGGTCTGCGCAGCGCTCAAGCCCTGCGGGGGCAGTGCGCTGATCCAGTCCAGTTGCGCCATAGGGGATGTCTTGTGGGGTGTATTGCGCGGCTTCATGCGGCCACCTCCTGATCGGTGCCGCCCAGCATCGCATCGAGCGCCTGCAGCAAGGGCAGCGGCGCAGGCAGGGTGCAGCAGCCTGCGGCGGGGCCGTCGATGCCGCGCAGGAAGAGGTACACCGCCCCGCCCAGCTGCTGCGCCGGGTCATAGGCCGCGCCCAGCCGCGCTCGCAACAGGCGGTGCAGTGCCAGCAGGTACAGCGCGGCCTGCACGTCGTAGCGGTGTGCGGCCATCGCGCCTTGCAGGGCCTGCGCGGTGTAGGCCGCATCGTCGGCGCCCAGGTGGTTGGACTTGTAGTCCAGCACCCAGTAGCGCCCATCGTGCTCGAACACCAGGTCGGCAAAGCCCATCAGCATGCCGTGCAGCTGCGACTGCGGCAGCGCGGGGCGTGCCACACCGGGCAAGAGGTGCTCGCGGCACAGCTGGTCGATCGCGGGGGTGTCCAGCTGCGCAGCGGGCAACCAGAATTCCATCTCGGGCAAGACCCGGTCCAGTGCCTGCAGCGGCACGCCAGGGCCCACCAGCGGCTGGCGCACCACGCGCGCGAGCCAGTCCTGCACCTCGGCGGCCTGGTCGGCAAAACCGGCCCGTTCGCAGGCGCGTTGCAGGCGGCGGGCCTCGCCCTGCCCCAGCACAAAACCATCGGCGGCCAGCCATTCGAGCTGGTCGTGCAAAAAGTTGCCTGCCGACGGCCCGCGCGCAAAACGGTGCCAGGCCTGCGCCTGACGGGGCAGCGCAGGCAGCGTGGGCGGAGTCTGCTCGGCCGGTTCGTCGTCGGCCGGGCGGTGGGTTTGCAGGGCCAGCGGCAATTCGGCCTGCGCCACGGCAGGTCCACCTGCCTGCACGCTGGCGTGCGACACCGCCGACAAATCCCGCGCAATGCGGCTGAAGCTGGCGATCGTCCAGCGCCGGTCAAAGCTGGCGGTAAAGCTTTTGGCCGCCTGCGCGGGCGCATCCGATGCCGGGCGCTGCCAGGGGGTGAACGGCGCTTCCAGGGGCGCGGTTTCGAGCCTGACCGCATCGCCCCAGGCCGACAAGGCCTGTTGCACCACGCCCACCCAGTCCGCCGCCTCATGCGCCTGGCCCTGCCCCAGAAGATGCCCCGGGGCACTCAGGTGGTTCATGCAGGCCTTGCTGTTGCCCAGGCGGATGGGGCTCCAGCCCACCCACAGCGCATGCCGCGCCCGTGTGAGGGCCACGTACCACAGGCGCAGGTCTTCGCGCAGGCGGTCGCGGTCGGCCAGCACCAGATCTTCGTCGTCAAAGTCCAGCGCCCAGCTGCGCTGGCCGCCCTCGCCTTCGCGCTGCAGCACCCGTGTGCCCTTGCGCTCGACCCGGCGCAGACCGTGCGCAAACGGCAGGCACACCACCGGGTACTCCAAGCCCTTGCTCTTGTGGATGGTGATGACCTGCACCAGCGCCTCATCGCTTTCCAGGCGCACCACCTGCTCGTCCGCGTCCTGGCCCTGCCCGGCGTCAGCCACGGCCTGTGCCAGCCAGCGGATCAGGGCCTGCTCACCATCCAGCGTCTGGCTGGCCTGCTGCAACAACTCGGCCAGGTGCAGCACATTGGTCAGGCGCCGCTCGCCCTCGGGCTCGCTGCGCCAGCGCGCAGCCAGCTGCAAGCGGTGCAGCGACTGGCGCAGCATGGCCAGCACGCCCTGCGCCTGCCAGACCTGGCGCAACTCGCGCATCTGCTGTGCCTGCGCGTCCAGCGCGGTGTCGTCACTGGCCAGGCGGTGCAGTTCCACCAGGCTCAGGCCAACGGTGCGCGTGCCCAGGGCGGCACGCACCGCGCGCAGATCCTGCGGCATGGCCACACCCTGCAGCCACAGGCACAGGTCGGCGGCTTCGTCGCTGGCGAACACCGAGTCGCGGTCGGACAAATAGACCGAAGCCACGCCCCGTGCGCGCAAGGCCGAACGCACCGCATCGGCCTCGGCGCCGCTGCGCACCAGCACGGCAATGTCTTTGGGCTTGAGCGGCTCAAGCGATTTGCCCGGCGTCACATAACCGGCTTGTGGATCGCCCAGCCAGCCCACAATCTGCTCGGCGCAGAGCGCGGCCAGGTGCTGGCGTGCATCGCGCAGGTTGCGCAGCTCGCCATCGTGCACCCAGGTCAGGGCAGGCACCCGGCCCTGGCGGGTTTGCAAGGATTCTTCGCGGCCGTTCGCACCCACCGCGATGAAAGGCACCGGGTCGTCCGCGCCCTGTCGGTAGTCAAAAGCCCCTGCGGCTTGTTGCTCACCGAGTTTGAAAAACGCATTGACCACGTCCACCACGGCCTGGGTGGAGCGGTAATTGGTGCCCAGTACATGGTGACGGCCCTCGGTGGCGCGGCGTGCCTTCAGGTAGCTGTGGATGTCTGCGCCACGGAAGCCGTAAATCGACTGCTTGGGGTCACCGATCAGCAGCAGCGCCGCGTCCTGCCGGTGATCAGCAATGCGGTAGATGGCATCGAACAACTGCAGCTGCAGCGGCGAGGTGTCCTGAAATTCGTCCACCAGCGCCACCGGAAACTGCATGCGCAAACGCTCGGCCAGGCGCTCGCCGTCGTGCGGCCGCGCCAGCGCCGAGGCCAGGCGCTGCAGCATGTCGGCAAAGCCAAATTGCGCGCTGCGGCGTTTGAGCTCTACCAACCGGGCCTGTACGGCGGCACGGGCATGCAGCCGGGCTGCGGTTTTGAATTCGGGCAGTTGCTGCAAGCCTTGCAGCAAGTCGGCGTATTCGACGCACACGGGCGGCAGGTCCAGCGCCCCGGCATCGGGTTTGCGGCAATCGCGCAGGCCTTGGGGTGTGAAGCGGTCCCAGCCGGTTTTCATGGCGGCCTGGAGTTCCGGCAAGGCACCAAGGCCCTGCGCCCATTGCTGCAGGCCTTGCAGCCATTCGGTGCACCGCGCCGCCTGCAGCTTGCGGCCGTTCCATCCCGCGCCGTGCTCCAGCTCGCCCAGGAGCCAGTCCAGCAAGGTCTGCGCTTTTTGCGTCCAGCCCGCCTTGAGCTGCTGCAGCCGCGATTCGCGCTCGGCCTGCACGCGGTCCAGGGTCTGCGCCAGCGTGCCGGGCACGGTGGCGGGCAGTTCCTTGTCGATCAGGTCACGGATGTCGGCGTCCAGCGCCGCCACATCCTTCCAGACCTCTCGCACCTGCACCACTCGCGCCGCGTCCAGCGGGTACAGCTGCTGGCGCCAATAGTCCTGCACGGCCTGCAGCCGCAGCCCGGCTTCGTCGGCGACCAGGCTTTCCTCGAACAGGCTGCCGCTGTCAAAGGCGTGCTCGCGCAGCATGCGCTGGCACCAGGCGTCGATCGTGTAGACGGCCGCTTCGTCCATGGCCTGCGCGGCCAGCGCCAGGCGGTAGGCGGCCTGCTCGCGTGCAGCGCCTTCGGGGTATTCGGCCAGCAGTTCCTTCAGGAAATCTTCGTTCGGCGGCACGCTGCCCCGAAACACCTGCGCCGCCTCGGCCAGCCGGGCGCGGATGCGGTCCGACAGCTCGCGCGTCGCGGCGCGGGTGAAGGTCATCACCAGAATGTCCGGCGGCATGAGCGCACGCACCGGCCGCGTGTCGTCGCTGCCGTGGCCCAGCACCAGCCGCACATACAGGGCCGCAATCGTCCAGGTCTTGCCGGTGCCCGCGCTGGCCTCGATCAGGTGGCTGCCGCGCAGCGGAAAACTGCGCACATGAAGGGCTTGTGCGCTCATTCGTCTTCTCCGCCTGTCGGGTCGGCCAAGGGTTCGCCCGTGCATTGCGCGGCCCAGGCCAACAGCGGTGCGTACACCCGCTCGGCCAGCGTCTCAAAGCGGCCATCGGCCAGCAAGGCGTCCAGCGTGGGGTAGCAGCGGTAAAGCGCCGGGTCCTGCCGCGCCACAGGGGTGCCGCCCATGAAGCCCCCCTCCTCGTAAGCCGATCGCATGGCTTCGGTGATCTCCTTGTCCGGCAGCCAGGCCAGCGCCGTGGCCGGGGGCAGCGGCAGCGGGCTGCACAGGCCTTCGACCCAGGTCTGCAAGAGCATCTGCAGCAGTTCGCGCGCATCGCCCTGCGGCGGCAGCGGCGCGCGCACCACGGCATTGCGGCCGACCACCACCACGCGCACCGGCTGCCCCATGGCGGCCGCGGCCAATGACAGCAGCCAGGCGTCGATGAGTTTGGCGGGCAGCGCAGCCACTTCGTTTTTGGCATTGACTTTGGCCACGCTGGAAGCGGTGAGTTTGACCAGCAGCGGCGCACCGTGGGGCGCCTGCCACAAGCCAGCCAAAGCATCCTGCAAATGCACTTGCGGCGCCACAGACGAATCGGTCAGATCCACCACCACGCGCGGCGCATCGGGTGCATGCCCGGCACGTTCGTTCAGACCCGCCAGCAGCACGGCTTGCAGCACCGACTGCAGCTGCCCGGCTTCGAGCTGGCCCACCCCGGCCAGCGGCAAGGCGCCTGCGGCGCGCAGGCGTTGCACCACGGCCTGGGCGTGCGCCGGGACGGCTTCGGGCGTGAGTTGCGGGGGCGCCTGGTCGAGCGCCTCACTGAGCAGGCCGTAATGGTCCAGCCCGCCCAGACCAAACAGCTCCTCGTCCAGCCAGCCCGTCTCGGGCGGGTCCAGATGCACCTGCAGCCGCTCGCGAAAAAAGGTGCCCACAGGGCGGCGCAGAAAACGCGCCAGCTGCGCCAGGGTGATGGCGGGGGGCTTGCTGCTGGCGTCCGTCAAGGCAGGCAGTGGCGTGGCAAAGGCTTCGCGAGCAGGGGCTCGCTCCCACATGTCAACTGCCCTGTAGAAGGCCACCCCTGTGGCCGATTCCAGGGCCGCATCGCCTTCGCGAGCAGGGGCTCGCTCCCACATTTCCGCCGCCCTGTAGGAGGCCCCACCTGTGGCCGAGGCCTGCGCCCATTCATGCGCATAGGTGCTCACGCCCGAACCCTGCGTGAAATACGCTCGGCCAAAGGGCTGCAGCGGATGCGCCACCGTCAGGCCTGCAGCGGTGCCCGGGCCCCAGAGCAGGTCGATTTCGTCGCGCAGCTGTGCCACCAGCACCGAGGGGGGCTGTTCGCTGTTGTCGCGCACGCTGCGGCCGCACCAGCTCACGTACAGCACATCGCGCGCCGACAGCAGGGCTTCGAGCATGAGCTGGCGGTCGTCGTCGCGGCGCGAGCGGTCACCGGCACGGGCCATGCCGGGCAGCGCCATGAGGTCAAAGTCGGCCTGCGGCGAGCGGCGGGGGTAGTCGCCGTCGTTCATGCCCAAGAGGCACACCACCCGAAACGGGATCGCCCGCATGGGCATCAGCGTGCAAAACGTCACGCCGCCTGCGCGAAAGCGTTGCTCCAGGCGCGGCACACGCAGGGCCTGCAGCCAGGCTTCACGCGCCACGGGCAGCGGCACAGGCGCCTCGAACGCAGCGCCTTCGCAGGCGCGCAGCCAGTCGTCCAGCGCCTGAGACAGGGCCTGCAGCGCCTGGCGCTCGGCGTCAGAGCGCGCGTCAAAACAGTGCGCCAGCAAATGGCGAGCGCGCTCGGCCCACACCGCAGGCGTGGCCGGGGCCTGCACCTGCTGCCACCAGTCGATCAGCACCTGCAGCAGCTGCGCGAGCGACCCGGCCAGCTCGGCATCCAGGCCACCGACTTCGTCGTAGGGCATGACAGGCGCATCGGCTGGCACCGGGTCGGCGCCACAGGCATAGCCCATGAGCATGCGCTGCACGCCAAACAAGGCGGAGTTGACCTCGCCGCAGGCGTCCAAGCCCAGGCCTGCGCGGTGCTCGCCCGACAAACCCCAGCGGATGCCCGAACCCGCCATCCAGCGGGTGAGCACCGGTAAGCCCGCCTCGCTCACGCCAAAGCGCCGCGCGAAGGCGGGCACTTCCAGCAGCGCCACCAGATCGCTCATGTGGGCGCGCTCCTGCGGCAGCGCCAGCAGCCACTGCACCGCATGGATCAGCGGGCTGCTGGCCTGCGCTCCCAGGTCGGCAATGGCAAACGGGATATGCCTGGCATCGCCGCGCGGGTACTGGCCAAACACTGCCTCGATGGCGGGGGCCATGCGTTCGATGTCGGGCACCATGACCACCACCTCGCGCGGGGACAGGGCCACACCACCCGGTGGCTGGGCCAGCCAGTCGAGCAGCTGGTCGTGCAGGACTTCCAGCTCGCGCACCGGGCTGTGCGCCAGCCGAAACAGCACCGAGCCGTCCTGCGCGGGCAAACACGCTGCAGGCGCATCCACCGTGCTGGGCAGCAGATCGCGGATGCGGCGCTGCAGCTGGGTGAGCATGGGCGTGCCGTCGGTGATCGGCGCATCGTCAAAAAAATCCAGCGTGGGCAGCTGCGCGCGTTCGCAGGCGGCCTGCGCGTCGTCAAAGGCGTCCAGCATGCGGATGAAGTCGCGGCCCTGCCGCCCCCAGGCGGCCAGCAAGCTCGGGGCGTGAAGGTGCATTTGCTCCAGCGGCGTGTTGGCCAGCACCTGGCCTTTGTCCTTTTGCCGCTGGCGTTCGCTGCGCAGCCATTCGCGCCCGTCCATGATCTCGCCCCAGTGGTAGCGGCAAGGGTTGGGCACGGCCAGCAGCACCTGGCTGTGTTGGGCTAAGGCAGCCAGCAGCTCCAGCAACTGCAGCGGCATGTGGCTCATGCCGAACACCGACACCCGGCGCGCCACCGGCTGCACAGGCGCATGGCCCGCACGCAAATGCGCCAGCACCCGCTGGTGCAAGGCGGGGCGCGTGGCGGCGCGCTCGGTGTCATGCAAGCTGGCCAGCACGCGGCGCCACAGTTCGGGCTGCCAGCGCTGCTCGGGTGCCAGCGCCAGCACACCCGAAGGCTGGCGGCAGACATCGTCACCCGCAGCCCAATCCTGCAGCCAGTCGGGGCGGTAGATCTGGTACTGGTCAAACAGATCGGCCAGGCGGCTGGCCAGCTGCAGCAGGCGATCGGGCTCGTCGCCCTGCAAAAAACCGCGCACCGGCGCGAACACCGCCTCATCCACACAGCGCGGCAAGAGGTCCATCAGGCGCCAGGTCAGCGGCAGCTTGTCCAGCGGCGACTCGCGCGGCACCTGCTCGGGGCCCAGCACCTGGCGGCAGGTGCGCCAGATGAAACGCGACGGCAGCTCCACCTGCGCCGCTGCGCACACGCCGCTGTGCTGCGCCAGCGCGATCTTGATCCATTCGGCCATGCCGTTGCTTTGCACCAGCACCACCTCGCTCTCCAGAGGCTGCAAAGGGTGCGCGCGCAGCCAGCCCGTCAGGGTTTCGGCCAGCACTTCGGATTGGTGGCTGTGCAAGGCGATCAGGCCAGGCGCAGGGGCGTTGGAGGACATACAAAAAACGGAGGGCGGTTGCGGGGTCAAGAATAGCCGCAATCGTGCACGGCGCCGGGCTCAGGCGGTGAGCCATGGATTGCCTTGTTTTTAAGCAATCCGCGCCAAGCCAGCACCGGTGCGGCCTGCGCGAGTTGTTCCAGGACTTATCCACATGTTTGACCACGGGCTCTGGGGAAAGCAGGAGACACCCTGGCACCAGGAAGATCGCCGACAATCTGCCCGCAGCCGGACCCGTCTACCGGCCTCCAGAAAGCACACATGAGCAGCACGCCAAACCGACACCTGGGCCTGATCGGCCTGGGCGTGATGGGCGAGAACCTCGCCCTGAATTTCGAGCGCAACGGTTTTTCCGTTTGCGGCTTCGACCTTGACACGGGCAAGCGCCAGCAATTCAAGGCACGCACGCAAGGCCTGCAGGCCAGCGTGGCCGACAGCCTGCCCGCGCTCATCAGCATCCTGCAGCTGCCGCGCCGCATCCTGTTGATGGTGCCCGCAGGCAGCGCCGTGGACGCGGTGCTGGCCGAGCTGCGCCCTTTGCTGGCCGCAGGCGATGTGGTGATGGACGGCGGCAACACGCTCTACACCGACACCGCGCGCCGCATCCAGGCGCTGCAAGGCAGCGGCATTTTGTATGTGGGCTCGGGCGTCAGCGGTGGCGAAGAAGGCGCCTTGCGCGGACCGGCGCTCATGCCCGGGGGCTCGCCCGAGGCCTGGCCGCTGGTGGCACCGATGCTGCAGGCCATCGCCGCCAGGGCCGATGACGGCCTGCCCTGCTGCGAATGGATGGGGCCAGGCGGCGCGGGCCACTTTGTGAAGATGGTGCACAACGGCATCGAATACGCCGACATGCAGATGATCTGCGAAGCCTGGTGGCTGATGAAGCACCTGCTGGGCATGACGCCTGCGCAGTGCAGCGCCGTCTTTCGCGAATGGAACCAGGGCGAGCTGGGCAGCTACCTGATCGGCATCACCGCCGACATCCTGGCCACGCAGGACCCGGACACCGGCGAGGCACTGGTTGATCTGATTCTGGACACCGCCGAACAAAAAGGCACCGGCAAATGGACCAGCCAGGTGGCACTCGATTTAGGGGTGACGGCACCCACCATTGCCGACGCCGTGTTTGCCCGCACCGTCAGCGCCATCAAACCCGAACGTGTGGCCGCATCCAAGGTGCTGAGCGGGCCAATACCCGAGGTCAGCCCGGACGCAGCCACCGTGCTGCCGCAGATTCGCCAGGCCCTGCTGGCCGCCAAGGTCTGCGCCTACGCCCAGGGGTTTGCGCTCATGCGCGCTGCCGACCGCGAATACGGCTGGGGCCTGTCGTTTGCCCGCATCGCCAAAGTCTGGCGCGCCGGTTGCATCATCCGCGCTCGGCTGCTCGAAGACATGCGCCGGGCGTTCGAGAGCGATGCCCACCTCCCCAACCTGCTGGTCAACCCGTTCTTTGCGGGCGTCATGGCGCAGGCTCAGCAGCCCCTGCGCGAGGTGGTTGCCCGCGCCGCACTGCAAGGCGTGCCTGCCCCCGCCTTCATGAGTGCACTGTCGTATTACGACGCCTACCGCTCGGCATGTCTGCCCGCCAACCTTCTGCAAGCCCAGCGCGACTATTTCGGCGCCCACACCTACCAGCGCACCGACCGGCCCGGCAAATTCCACACCCGCTGGAACGGCTGAATCCAGGACTTCCCCTTCAAGCCCCCGCGAGGCCAGGCCTTGCGGGGGTTTTTCTTTGTGTCGAACCCCTCAATTAATGACAGTTGATTTTTACAGTTTTACTGTTAATATTGACAAATGGATTCGGTTTTCACCCTCGATCAGCTGTGCACGCTGGCCGACTGCCCCAAGCGCACCGTGCGCTATTACGTGCAGTTGGGTCTGGTGGAGCGCCCCGTGGGTGAAACCAGGGCCGCGCGTTACGGGCGCCGTCATCTGGAGCAGCTGCTCCTGATCCGCCAGTTGAGCGAATCTGGCGTCTCCCTCGATCGCATCCGCGAGGTCCTGAGCGGAGAAGCCCCACCCATTGCCCCCAAGACACGCGCCCCCGGCAGCGTGCAGGTACGAAGCCACGTCTGGGTTGCCCCAGGCGTTGAATTGCAGATCGACCCCCAGGAAGCCGGTCTGCCCCCCGAGGACCTGCACAGCTTCGTGCAGGCCGTCATGAACCACTGGAGCCAGCGCCATGAAGAACTTGCCTGAATCTTTCGGTTTGCACTGCCCGGATGGCCGTGAAGCACAGCTTGTGGAGGTCAAGGTTCACATCGAAATTCTGGGTCTCATGATGCGCTTGACGGTGCGTCAGACCTGGCGCAATGCCAGCGGCGCCCCCATGGCCACACGATTGAGTTTCCCCCTCGGGGCAGACCAAACCCTGCTGCAGTTGCAAATGCTGCGTCAGTCAGGCAATCAGCTGCTGCGCAGCATCACCCGCGAGAGCCGAGTGCGATGCACTGCCACGCCAGGCGTGCTGTCCACGGGTGAACAAGTCACGTTTGAATGGCGCACAGGCCAATGGCTGCAGCTGCAAGGCACAAGCCTGCGGCTGCAGATTCCCGCTGCACTGGTGCCCAAAGCAACACATCCTGCGCAGATCCAGATGGAAATTCACGACCCCGTGGCTTCGGGCATGGTCAGCTGCCCGTCGCACAACGTGCGCAAGGTCAGGCATGCCAATGGCGTGACGCTGTCCATGTCCGCAGAGGACGGGCTGAGCAAGGACCTGTTGCTGACGGCGCATGGTTTGGGCGACACGGTTTTTGCCGTGGCCAGTCCGGACCCCGGCCAAACAGGCCACTGCACCGTGCTCAACAGCATCAGGCCGCACCTGCCAGCACAGGGGAGCGCGCAAAGCGCTGCGCCCCGGGCCTTGCGCATGAAGCTTTTGATCGACAGCTCCAGCACCATGCCCGCCGATCGGCTCTCCCAAATCCGCAGCGCGCTGGACAAATTGCTGACACAACTCCAGCCCGAAGACCTGCTTTCCTACAGCCGCTTCGGCGAGACCACCCTCCACGACCTGCCCAGACTGCAGGTCTGCACCGAGGCCTACCAAAAACGTGTGCGTTCACTCGCCCGTCACACCGACACCGACCTGGGTCCGGCCAACCCGCTGGGCGCATTGCAGGCCGTTCTGGCCATCCCCGACGAGGAGGAAGAAGCGGTCAAGGATGTGGACATGGTGCTGATCACCGCCAGCCCCATCTGGGCGATCGAAGCCCCCCTTCGCAGCCTGCATGCGGGGCAGCACCGTCTGCACGTCCTGACCTTGGGCAATGCCTGCAACAGCTTGTGGTCCGAATTGGCCGAGGCCAGCGGGGGCAGCTGCGAGGCGCTGGGCACCGGCCACAACTGCCTTCAATCTCTGACCCGTCTGATCGAGCGCCTTCGCACCCGGCCAACATGGCGCGCGCACATGACCCTGGAAGGTGCGCCACTGCAGGCCAACCCCAACCCGCAACACCTGCTCAGCCATGGCGACACCCTGCACCTGTGGACACGCGCCACGACACCCCCTCCCCACGAGGATCTGACCGGACGACCCGAGCTCCAGACGGTTTTGCACTGGCAGCCCAGGGATGCGCCCGATGCCCGCCACAGCCAGCCCGCCACCACCGTCCTTTGGGATGAACAAGGTGACCTGGCCCGTCTTTGCGCCGCGCGAGAGCTGCGGCTGCTGGACAACGATGCCGAACGTGCGCGCTTGCTGCAGGCGTACCAGCTGCCCCAAATTGACCACACCCGGTGGGCCGCCGCAGCCACAACGCCAGCGCCCACCCCAGGCGCGGCGCCCGCCCCTGCAACGCAACGCCCCAAAGTCCTGCCCGTGGCGTCGGCACCCTCTGCGGCAACCCCGGCGCCAGTTCATTCCTTGCGCCACACACCGGCCCGGCATGCCGATCTGGCCGGCTGGCTCAGCGAACCGGACGCCCCCGCCAACCCTTTGACCGCACTGGTGCAAACCTTCAATGCCCATGCAGGTGCGTACGGGCAATTTCGCGCCGCGCTGTCCAGTACGCTTCATCAGGTATCCATCCGGTTTCTGGACACGCTGGTGCTTCAGCTCACACGCCGGGCAGGCAACCCCGGGCGTGTCTGGGCCCTGCTGCTGCATTGGCTGCATGCGGAGCACGACATGGCACTTCATGCACAAGCCCTTGCGCTGGTGCAGCAAGAGCTCTCCAGCATGCCTGTGGGCCTGCGCACAGAAATCCATGACGCGCTGGCCAGCGCTGCCCTGCCCCAGACAAGGCGGCATGCCGCGTAAGCGCCAAAACGTGCGACAATCACAGCTGTTGCCGCCGCCAGTTGCCGCAACGTCAGCGTTTTGCTGGGGCCTGACCCGGGGCCAATCCCGCGGTTTCCATGCCCACCCCCTGAGACTGATCGGCCATGACTGGCCGTTGTGATCCACAACGGATGAAACCGATCCCTTGCGCCTGTGTGGCGCTCCATTTGAATGAACTTTGAAGAACTGAACCTGGCTCCGGCCATCGTGCAAGCCGTGCGTGAGCAAGGCTACGAAAACCCCACCCCCATCCAGGCCCAGGCCATCCCGGCCGTGCTCGCAGGCCACGACCTGCTCGCTGGCGCCCAGACCGGCACTGGCAAAACCGCAGCGTTTACCCTGCCTGTGCTGCACAAGCTCAGCCAAACCGAGCCGGGCCAGAACCGCTTCGGCGGCAAGGCCATCCGCGCCCTGGTGCTCACGCCCACCCGCGAGCTGGCCGCCCAGGTCGAAGAGTCGGTGCGCGACTACGGCAAGTACCTCAAGGTCGACTCCACCGTGATCTTTGGCGGCGTGGGCATGAACCCGCAGATCAACCGCGTGAAAAAGGGCGTGGACATCCTGGTGGCCACCCCCGGCCGTCTGCTGGACCTGCAGGGCCAGGGCCATCTGGACCTGTCCACCGTCGAGATCCTGATCCTGGACGAAGCCGACCGCATGCTGGACATGGGCTTCATCCACGACGTGAAAAAAGTGCTGGCCCTGCTGCCACAGGACAAGCAAAGCCTGCTGTTCTCGGCCACCTTCAGCGACGAGATCCGCGACCTGGCCAACAACCTGCTCAAGGACCCGCAGAGCATCCAGGTCACCCCGCGCAACACCACCGTGCAGCGCATCACCCAGGTGATCCACCCGGTGGGCCGCGGCAAGAAAAAGGAAGTACTGCTGCACATCATCCAGCAGCACAACTGGAGCCAGGTGCTGGTGTTCACGCGCACCAAGTTCGGTGCCAACAACGTGGCCGACTACCTGACCAAAAACGGCGTCAAGGCCATGGCCCTGCACGGCAACAAGAGCCAGAGCGCGCGCACCCAGGCGCTGGCCGGCTTCAAGAGTGGCGACATCCGCGCCCTGGTGGCCACCGACATCGCCGCGCGCGGCATCGACATCGAAGAGTTGCCGCACGTCGTCAACTACGAGATCCCCAACATCCCCGAAGACTATGTGCACCGCATCGGCCGCACCGGCCGCGCGGGCAACAGCGGTGAAGCCGTCAACCTGGTCTGCCTCGACGAGGAAGGTTTCATGATGGAAATCGAGCGCTTCACCAAGCAGGAAATCCCGGTGCAGATGCTCGAAGGCTTCGGCCCCGAACCCGGCGAAATTGCCGAACCGATCGCCATGGGCCGCCAGACCCTGTGGGGCGGCGCTGGCAAGCCGCCCAGCCGCGACGTCATGGCCGCTGCCGCCAAGGCCGCACGCCAGGAAATGATGACGCGCATCCGCGAAAACAAGACCAAACAGGGCGACCGCCAGCCGCGCGGTGACCACCGTGGTGAAGGCCATGACGGCGAAGGCCAGCAGGCCCGCGGTCCGCGCCCGTCGCGTCACGGCAACCAGCCTTCACGTCGCCACGGCGAAGGTCAGGGCCAAGGCCAGCGCCAGGACCGTCCGCAACATGCGCGCGGCCCGCGCCCTGAAGGCCAGGGCGGACAAGGCAACGGCGGCCAGCGCCGCGACCAGAACGCCAACCGCGATCGCCGCCCACGCGACGGAGACGAACTGCCGCGCCACATCGACCCGCTCAAGACCACCCAGTTCGCCAAGCTGGACCTGCCACGCCGCAAGCCGGTCAAGACCGGCGGCCAGCCTGACCCGACCCGCACCAGCATCGACAGCCTCGCGGCCGGTGGCAAGCGCCACGGCGGTGGTGGCGGTGGTTTTGGGGGAGGCAACCGCGGCGGTGGCGGCGGTCGTTTCCGCTGATCCAGCGCAGCACACCATCCAGCCCCTGCAGGCCTCAGCCTCAGGGGCTTTTTTGCGTCAGTGGGGTGCGTTGCTGAAGCAGCGCACAGTGCAAGGCTCAATCAGCGGCTGGGGTGCGATAGGGCTGTGGCGGCGCCTGTGCCGGGCCGAAGCGCGCAGGGCACTGGGGGCGAAAAGCGAGGCTTGTCTGAGCCCCGTCAGGGGCGAGTTTGCCTCGCGGGCCTCCAGTGACCGAGCACTGAGGGCAGTCGCGCAGCGACCCCGGCACCGAAGCCGACACAGCCCTACCGTACCCCAGACGCGTACCGGCAGAACGACTCAGACAGGTTTGAGCAGCGCCAGATCGTCAGACGTGAGCCAGCGCCACTGGCCTGGTGCCAGATCAGCCGGTAGCGCCAAGCCCCCAATGCGGGAGCGGTGCAAACCCTCCACGCGGTTGCCCACGGCCGCCACCATGCGCTTGACCTGGTGGTATTTGCCCTCGGTCAGCGTCAGGCTCAGCGTGCATTCGCCGGTGATGGCACAGGCGGCTGCGCGCACGGGCTTGGGGTCGTCGTCCAGCACGACCCCCGCTAACAGCTGGTCCACCATGGCCTGAGTGACCGGGTGCTTGGCCGTGACTTCATAGACCTTGGGCACATGCTTCTTGGGTGAGCTCATGCGATGGATGAAGGCGCCGTCATCGGTCAGCAACAACATGCCGGTGGTGTCCTGGTCCAGACGCCCGACGGCCTGCACGCCCTGCACCGCGCCTTTTTGCGGGCGCTGGCGCAGCGGTGCGGGCAGCAGCGTGTAGATGCTCGGCCAGGCCGAGGGCTTTTGCGAGCATTCGGTGCCTGCGGGCTTGTGCAGCAGCACATACGCCTGCTCATGGAACATCCACGCCACGCCCTGAACCGTGAACACCAGGCCCTCGGGCACGTACAGCGCACCAGCGTCCAGTTCGGGGACACCCCCCACCGTCACATGGCCTTGCTGGATCAGCCCGGCGCAGACCCGACGCGTGCCAAAGCCCTGGCTGAACAAAATGTCTTCGAGGCGGCGGGGTTTGGCGGTGGCGACTTTCATGGGGCATGATTGTCGCTGCAACTCCCACGTCTGAAGCCACATGAACACGCACCAAGAGATCCTCGCGCACATGCAGCAAGCCCTGAGCGCCTGCGGGCGCGGCGAACTGCCCATCGCCCAGCTCAGCGCCCAGTGGCGCAGCGCGTGTGCCAAGCTGCCCCTGCCCCCGCGCTACAGCGAGGTGCTGGGCAATCTGCTCGACCGGATCGAGGCCGGAGCGCTCTTCAGCGAAGAGAGCTGCTCCTTCAGCCAGAAAGACCTGCTCAGCGGCCTGCAGATGTGGGCCGACAAGGCCGGGCAGACGCTCAACTCATGAGAAAATCGCAGGTTCACTGACATCAAGAGAAACCGGGCATTCCCATGGACGCAGAACACATCAATCAAATCGGTACGCAACTGGCTGACCTGGCCGCGCGTACCGAAGAACTCCGGAGGTATCTTTGACTACGATGCCAAAGCTGACCGTCTGAGAACCGTCAACGCATCGCTCGAAGATCCCGCGGTCTGGAACGACCCGAAAAAAGCCCAGGAACTGGGCAAAGAGAAAAAATCGCTCGACAGCGTGGTCGTGACCATCGACACACTGACCAACGAACTGGCCGACAACACCGAGTTGTTCGAGATGAGCAAGGAAGAAGGCGATGACGCCGGTCTGCTCACCATCGAAGCCGAAGGCGCCAAGCTGGCCAAGATGGTCGAAGAGCTGGAGTTCCGCCGCATGTTCAGCAACCCGGCCGACCCGCTCAACTGCTTTGTCGACATCCAGGCGGGCGCAGGCGGCACCGAGGCCTGCGACTGGGCCAGCATGCTGCTGCGCCAGTACCTCAAGTACGCCGAACGCAAGGGCTTCAAAGCCACGGTCGAAGAAGAAACCCCGGGCGATACCGCGGGCATCAAGAGCGCGACCATCAAGGTCGAGGGCGACTACGCCTATGGCCTGCTGCGCACCGAAACCGGCGTGCACCGCCTGGTGCGCAAAAGCCCGTTCGACTCGTCGGGTGGCCGCCACACGTCTTTTGCCTCCTTGTTCGTGTATCCCGAGATCGACGACTCGATCGAGATCAACATCAACCCGGCCGATGTGCGCACCGACACCTACCGCGCCAGCGGTGCGGGCGGTCAGCACATCAACAAGACCGACTCGGCCGTGCGCCTGACGCACATCCCCACGGGCATCGTGGTGCAGTGTCAGGACGGCCGCAGCCAGCACAGCAACCGCGACGTGGCCTGGCAACGTCTGCGCTCGCGCCTGTACGACCACGAAATGCGCAAGCGCATGGAAGAGCAGCAAAAGCTCGAAGACACCAAGACCGATGTGGGTTGGGGTCACCAGATCCGCAGCTACGTGCTGGACAACAGCCGCATCAAGGACTTGCGCACCAACGTCGAAATTTCGGCCACCCAGAAGGTGCTCGATGGCGACCTCGATGCCTTCATTGAAGCCTCTTTGAAACAGGGCGTGTGAGCGCCCGCCCCACCACCACCACGGAGTTTGTGATGCGTGAAGGACAAGTTGCGGCCGTGCGCCGCGAAGACTACACCGCCCCGGCGTTCTGGATCGACACGGTCGACCTGACCTTTGACCTGGACCCTGCCAAGACCCGCGTCCTGAACAAGATGCGCCTGCGCCGCAACCCCGATGTGGCGGCCCAGCCGCTGCGTCTGGATGGCGAAGACCTGAACCTGGCACGCGTGCTGGTCAACGGTGGCGGCACCTCCTTCAAGATGGATGGCGGCCAGCTGGTGCTGGAGAACCTGCCCGAGGGTGCCGAGCCTTTCGATCTGGAAATCTTCACCACCTGCAACCCGGAGAAGAACACCCAGCTCATGGGCCTGTACGTGAGCCAGGGCACCTTCTTCACGCAGTGCGAGGCCGAGGGTTTCCGCCGCATCACTTACTTCCTGGACCGTCCGGACGTGATGGCCAGCTACACCGTGACGCTGCGCGCGAGCAAAGCCCTCTACCCGGTGCTGCTGAGTAACGGCAACCTGGTCGAGCAAGGCGATCTGGAAGACGGCCGCCACTTTGCCAAGTGGGTCGATCCGCACAAAAAGCCCTGCTACCTGTTCGCCCTGGTGGCGGGCAAGCTGGTGGCGCGCGAGCAGCGCATCCGCTCGCGCTCGGGTCAGGACCATCTGCTGCAGGTGTTCGTGCGCCCTGGCGACCTGGACAAGACCGAACACGCGATGAACTCCCTGATCGCGTCCATTGCCTGGGACGAAGCCCGCTTCGGCCTGAGCCTCGATCTGGAGCGCTTCATGATCGTCG
>JACCDV010125155.1_pt1 | contig 22602 bp, 20 predicted proteins | sample 7446131 | NCBI WGS metagenome assembly JACCDV01 (sample SAMN15323448, study PRJNA562643) | freshwater metagenome | isolation source: river surface water | place: USA:Blue River Watershed | collected 2017-08-17
ACTCCGCTCATGTAGTCACGTGCATGCTGAACTTCTTGGGTTAAGTGTAGAAGGTCATCTCCACAAGCGGTAACGTGACCAATCTTGCGCCCTTTTCGGACTTCCTTCTTATATTGATGGAAGTGCAGAGATGGATTACGTGCCATCAAGTGAAGATATGGGCGATACATATCTGTCTTTTCGCCACCTAAAACATTACCCATCACAGCGTAGGAGTGGTTCATCGCTGGGCTGCCAAGTGGAAGATCTAATACTGCACGGAGGTGCTGCTCGAATTGAGAAGTAACAGCGCCTTCGATAGACCAGTGACCTGAGTTATGTGGTCGCATGGCCAGCTCGTTGATGAAGATTTGCTCGCCCTTTACGAACATTTCGACTGCCATCACACCAACAACGCCAACATGTTGTGCAATCTCGAGTGCAATCTTCTGGGCTTCTTCGGCAACGGTAGGAGAAATTTTCTGAGCAGGCGTTACTGTCATGATGCAGATTCCATCTTCCTGCACCGTCTCGACTGGAGCCCACGATGTTGCCTGGCCATGGGGCGAGCGAGCGACCATCACTGCAATTTCGGTATCAAACTCGACTAACTCTTCTATCAATAGCGGTGCTGTGTGGCCGAGAATTTCATTCAGCTCTGCTTGAGAAGTGACTTTCCAGACTCCTCGACCGTCATATCCACCGCTGATTGCTTTGGCGATAACTGGGTAATTGGTAATAGTTGAACTATCGGTGATGACAGTTGAATAAGGTGCCGGAAATTCTGCCAACTTTGCTCGCATTGCAGCTTTATCTTGTGAATAAACAAAGGCGGCCGAAGATGGATAGACCTTGATTCCCTCTGCTTCCACTCCTTTTATAACTGAGAGAGGCACGAGTTCGTGTTCAAAGGTGATGACATCGCACTGCCGTGCAAAATCGAGTACCTGCGCTAGGTTGGTGTAATCACCCACAACGTGATGAGTAATTTGAGCGCCGGAATCTTGAGCATCTGATGCGAAGAGTAAGAGATCTACTCCAAGTGCTGTTGCCGGTGCGACCATCATGCGCGCAAGCTGACCTGCGCCTATGACTCCAACACGAGGGAAGCGGTTACTCACCTGCTTATCGTAGATGAACTACATCTCCGACTGTTACTTCACTGCCGTTTTCCAGCATAAGTGCTCCAGCATTTGAGATACCGACAGCCTTCGAGTGAATAATCTCGCCGCCAGGAAGGGAAACTTCTACATCTTTACCGATGGTGACTGATGCAGATCGATACTCAGCGAGGAAGCTTTTATCGTGCTCCCACATCTCAACATTTATTTCAAAGTGATTGATGATTGCTGCCAAAATCTCATTACGGTCAAGATTGGCAAAACCTGCAAGAGCCAGGGATGCTGCATTTTCAACAGGAAGCTCTTCTTCCGTCATCGCAACATTGATTCCGATACCCAGCACAACACCTTTCTTTGTCGCTTGCGCAATCATTCCAGCAAACTTCTTCTCGCCAATCAATAAATCATTGGGCCACTTCACTCCAACTGCCACTTGTGGGTCGAGCGAAGCAAGCGCCTCGTGCACACTCAATCCTGCGAGGAGGGTGAGAAAAGACCATTCATCACGTTCAACTTTTGGTTCGATGTAAATAGAGAAAGTGAGAGCTGACATTGGTGGTGCTGTAAATGTGCGATCTAATCTTCCGCGACCACTTGTTTGATATTCGCTTGCAAGAATAGTTTTGGGAATCGCACCATCGTTACTAGCAAGTTGGAATAAATCATCTTGCGTCGATCCGGTGACTTCAACCACGCTTACCCGCCAGTACCGCGAGATAGAGTGCGATAGCTGCGATTTACTTAGTGGCGCTCTTGGCGCTTCTGTACTCACGGCTAGTACCTTAAGCGCATGAGCCACGATCTACATACCACCGCCGGAAAAATTGAAGACCTCCGCGCTCGAATCGATGAAGCCGTCCACGCCGGATCAGCCCGCGCCGTAGAGAAGCAACATGCCAAGGGTAAGAAGACCGCCCGCGAACGCATCGAGATGTTGGTCGATGCCGACTCTTTCACGGAGATTGATGAGTTTGCCCGCCACCGTGCCCATAACTTTGGGATGGAGAAGAACCGCCCTTACGGTGACGGAGTTGTGATCGGAACTGCCACCGTAGATGGTCGACCAATCGCTCTTTACTCACAAGACTTCACCGTCTTCGGTGGTTCACTCGGCGAAGTTCACGCTGAGAAGATTGTAAAGATTGCAGATTTTGCTCTGAAGTCAGGTATCCCATTGATCGGCATCAACGATTCGGGTGGAGCGCGCATCCAAGAAGGTGTTGCTTCACTCAACGGTTACGGAAAGATCTTCCGTCTCAATACTCGCTCATCTGGAGTTATTCCTCAGATCTCGCTCATCCTCGGTCCATGCGCCGGTGGTTCTGCTTACTCACCGGCGCTCACTGACTTCACCGTCATGGTGAAGGAGACCTCAAACATGTTTATCACTGGTCCAGATGTCATCAAGACTGTCACTGGTGAAGATGTTGGCATGGAAGAACTTGGTGGCGCTTATACGCATAACACTAAATCTGGAAATGCTCATTACATGGCGGATTCAGAGGCGGATGCAATCGATTACGTGAAGGCGCTCTTGTCATACTTGCCATCAAACAATATGGATGGTTCGCCAGTTCTTCCGCCAACAGAAACGTTGGAGAAGAAGGCTTCAGATACAGCGCTGAATACATTGATTCCAGATAGTCCAAACCAGCCGTATGACATGAAGGTTCTCATCCAAGCGCTTGTTGATGAAGGCGAGTTCTTAGAAGTTCACTCACTCTACGCTCAGAATATTGTCGTTGGATTTGCCCGCATTGAAGGTCAATCAGTTGGCATCATTGCAAATCAACCTTCACAGCTTGCTGGAACTCTTGATATCAATTCGTCTGAGAAAGCTGCTCGATTCTTGCGTTTCTGCGATGCATTTAATATCCCAATCCTCACTCTTGTCGATGTACCCGGCTTTATGCCAGGAACAGAACAAGAGTGGAACGGAATCATTCGACGTGGTGCCAAGTTGCTCTATGCCTATGCCGAAGCTTCGGTTCCGCTTGTCACTCTCATTACCCGCAAGGCGTATGGCGGGGCATTTATCGTGATGGGATCTAAATACCTTGGCAGCGATATCAACTTCGCCTGGCCAAGTGCGGAAATTGCTGTCATGGGCGCTCAAGGAGCAGTTAACATTTTGCACCGTAAAGAGATTTCAGAAGCGAAAGATATTGAGGCAACCCGTAAAGAACTCGTTGATGATTACACCGAGAAGTTCTCTAACCCATACCTCGCTGCAGAGCGCGGAACAATTGATAGCGTGATTGAGCCAGAGGAATCGCGCCAATACATTACAAAGGCTTTCCGCACCTTGAAGACCAAGCGCGATATCTTGCCGGCGCGTAAGCATGGAAACATTCCTCTATAAATGAAATTCACAGTTGCATCCGGTCATCCCAGCGATGAAGAGCTGCTTGCGCTTCACGCTGTCCTCAATAACCGTAAACCAGTCGAACTCAAACCAGTCATCAAACGGAGCGTCTTTGGCCTCCCCCAACTACGTCAGCCACTTCCTCACCAAGTGACTTTCGGCGCACGAAAGTTCGACTAATGCCTCGTATCGTCCTTGCATCGCAATCAACCTCGCGTCGACGCCTACTTGAAGGTGCCGGACTGAAGCCCACCATCATTGTCAGTCATGTTGATGAAGAGACTGAGTTCTTCAATGCAATGACTCCTGAAGATATGGTGATTGCACTGGCTGTTGCGAAGGCACATACCGTGCGCGAGCAGATTGATTACCCGGCAATTATCATCGGCTGTGACTCAACTTTTGATGTCGATGGAATCTCATTTGGAAAACCTGGAACCCCTGAGATTGCTATCGAACGAGCAAAGAAGATCAGCGGTCGCACCGGTCTACTCCATACAGGTCACTGCATCATCGATACCGCGCAAGGAATTGAGATTGCTGACCGCGTCACCACCAAGGTGACATTTACCGATATGAGCGATGAAGAGATTGCGGATTACGTTGCATCTGGCGAGCCACTCCACGTCGCAGGTGGCTTTACTCTCGATGGGTTCGGATCACCCTTTATTCCCGTTATCGAAGGTGATTACACCAACGTCGTAGGGATTTCGATGCCTTTTCTTCTGAAAGCGATGAAGCAACTTGGATATTCTTGGCCGCAGGTAAAGGAGATGCAATGAAACGCGTTCTGATAGCAAACCGAGGCGAAATTGCGCTCCGTGTCATCCGCGCTTGTAAGGATCACGGCCTTGAGTCAGTGGCGATGTACTCCGAGGAAGATCGTGACGCTCTCCATGTGAAGAGCGCAGACTTTGCCTATTCGCTTGAAGGAACAGTTGCAAAAGATACCTATCTCAATATCCCAAAAATTATTGCGCTAGCAAAAACTGCTGAGGCAGATGCAGTGCATCCAGGCTATGGATTTCTCTCGGAGAATGCAGATTTCGCACAAGCAGTCATCGACGCTGGTTTGATTTGGATTGGTCCATCACCGGCTGCAATTAGCGCACTTGGCGATAAGGTCTCAGCACGTCGTATCGCCGCTGCTGCGGGAGCTCCTCTAGTGGCTGGCACAAAAGATCCGGTGGAGAGCGCAGAAGAAGTTGTTGCCTTTGCGAAAGAACATGGATTGCCAGTAGCCATCAAGGCAGCTTTTGGTGGCGGTGGTCGTGGCCTCAAGGTGGCGCGAACTCTCGAAGAGATTCCTGAGCTCTATGCCTCCGCTGTTCGTGAAGCGATTGCTGGCTTTGGTCGCGGCGAATGCTTTGTGGAGCGCTACCTCGATAAACCTCGTCACGTTGAGACTCAGGTATTGGCAGATAAATTTGGAAACGCTGTTGTTGTATCTACACGTGACTGTTCTCTGCAGCGTCGTCACCAGAAATTAGTAGAAGAAGCGCCTGCACCGTTTTTAACCGATGAACAGAATGCCGAGTTGTATCGCTCTTCTAAGGCAATCATGAAGGAAGCCGGATACGTCGGAGCAGGAACATGCGAGTTCTTAGTTGGACTTGATGGAACAATCTCCTTTCTCGAGGTCAATACTCGCCTTCAGGTAGAGCACCCTGTCTCAGAAGAAGTAACTGGTATCGACTTGGTGCGCCAGCAATTCCGAATTGCAATGGGTGAAGCACTTGGGTTTGATGATCCTGTTATTCGCGGTCACTCTATTGAATTCCGCATCAACGGTGAAGATCCAGGTCGTTCTTTCTTGCCTGCGCCTGGTCGCATTACAGAGTGGCAGATTCCAACCGGTCCTGGCGTTCGAGTCGATGCAGGTTTCCGTAAAGGTGACATTATTGGTGGAAACTTCGACTCATTGCTCGCTAAATTGATTGTGACTGGTGCAACTCGCGAAGAGGCAATCCAACGATCTCGCCGAGCTCTTGCTGAGTTCGAGGTTCAAGGCCTTGCCACTGCTATTCCATTCCACCGTGCAATCCTGGAAGATTCCAACTACACCGAGAATTTCAAGGTATATACAAGTTATATCGAAAATGAATTCGTCAATGAGATTTCAGCCTATGCAGCTGAATCTCTCGAAGTTCAAACGAAGGCGGCGGCAGAGAAGCTCGTTGCTGAAGTCAACGGCAAGCGATTTGAGATTCTCGTCCATGCCCCAGAACCTGTTGTAAAGCGCCACCGTGCAAAGCAGGCAGCAGTTGGCGGGGCATCAGGTGATGGATTACCTAGCCCGATGCAAGGAACGGTCGTCAAAATTGCGGTCGAAGAAGGTCAGCGCGTTGAGGCCGGCGAACTCGTTATCGTGCTTGAAGCGATGAAGATGGAGCAACCACTCAATGCTCACAAGGCTGGTGTGATTAAGAACCTCAAGGCAGTTGTGGGTGAGACTGTCTCGAGCGGCACCATACTCTGTGAGATTATTGAGGCATGACCTCAACCGAACTTCTCTATTCAGATCCAATGGCGGCAGCTGCGCAGGCAGCAAGTGAGATTGCAGCTCGCACTGGTGTTGCAACGCATGATGTTGCGCTGGTCATGGGCTCTGGTTGGGTCGGAGCGTGCGATGCGTTGGGTGAAGCCGCATACGAATGCGACGCACACGAGTTAACTGGATTCCAAGCACCAGTAGTTGCAGGCCACTCAGGAAAAGTTCGCTCCTATGAACTCAAGCATGAAGGCGGGTCGCTGCGCGCACTCGTTTTCCTTGGTCGTACCCACCTATATGAAGGTAAAGGTATGGAACCTGTTGTTCACAATGTTCGTACTGCAGTGAAGGCAGGTTGCAAGGTAATTGTCCTCACCAATGCATCTGGTGGAATTAATGCAGCGTATAAAGTTGGTGAGCCTGTTCTCATTCGCGACCATATCTCGCTGACGGCGCAATCACCGTTATCGGGTGCAACTTTTGTTGATCTCACCGATTTGTATAGCAAAAGAATTCGCGAGATTGTCCGTAAAGAAGATTCTTCGCTCCAAGAAGGCGTCTACGTGCATTTCCGTGGACCAACGTATGAAACACCGGCAGAAATTTTGATGATGCGCACTATCGGCGCAGATCTTGTTGGCATGTCTACTGTCCCAGAGGCAATTGCCGCGCATGCGATGGGAGCAGAAGTCCTCGGCATTTCACTTGTCTCTAATGCGGCAGCTGGCATGACTGGTGAGAAGCTCAATCATGAAGAAGTTGTGGCTGCAGGCAAAGCAGCAGCTAGCCGTATGGGCGAACTCCTGAAGAACGTTATTCCAAAACTTCTCTAAGCAGCGTAACCTCCATCTATGAATTCTGATTTGGTCGCTGAAGTTCAAGCATGGATAGCCGACGATCCAGATCCGGTCACCGCGGCGCATCTGCAAGCTCTCCTTGATGCTGGCGATGAGGCTTCTCTCGCTCCCCTCTTTAGTGGTTTTCTCCAATTCGGAACTGCTGGACTTCGAGGTCCGATTGGTGCCGGTCCTTCATGCATGAACCGAGCAGTGGTAGGTCGCACCGCCGCCGGACTTGCCGCGTACATGAAGCAACGAGGGATGAAGTCAGTTGTAATCGGGCGCGATGCTCGATACGGCTCTGAGGATTACACGATTGAATCTGCCGAGATATTAAGTGGCGCAGGCATGGATGTTTATATCTTGCCGCGTCCTCTTCCTACTCCAATCCTTGCATTTGCGACATCTCGTTTGAATTGCGATATCGGAATCATGGTGACTGCGAGCCACAATCCACCGCAGGATAATGGTTACAAGGTTTATATCGGCCCAGAAGCAGATGGCATCGAATACGCAGCATCTCAGATTATCAATCCGACCGATGGATATATTGCAGCAGAAATTGCAGCAATTACTTCATTAAAGTCACTCCCCCGAGGAAAGAAATGGACCGTCCTTGGCGAAGAGGTAATCTCTGAATACATTGAGCGAACCATTCAATTGGCACCTCGTCCTGGCGATATCAAAGTTGTTTACACAGCCATGCATGGCGTCGGAACTGAAGTCATGCAACGGGTTTTTAATCATGCCGGATTTGCAACACTCATTCTCGTAGATGAGCAGTGCACGCCAGATCCAGATTTCCCCACAGTGGCGTTTCCAAACCCAGAAGAGCCAGGAGCTATCGATTTGGCGCTTGCCAAGGCGAGAGATTTTGGTGCGGATTTGGTGTTAGCAAACGATCCTGATGCGGATCGTTGTGCTGCTGCAATTAATGATCCGAAGGTTGGATGGCGCATGCTGCGCGGTGATGAGCTTGGAGTCATCTTCGGTGAATGGATTGCCCGCAAGCACCCACGCGGCACGATGGGAAATTCAATTGTCTCTTCTTCGGCTCTTCGAAAAATAGCCTCACATTATGGGGTTGACTTCAAAGAGGTCCTCACTGGATTTAAGTGGCTGGCAAAAATTGAAGATCTTGCATTTGGATATGAAGAAGCAATTGGTTACGCAGTTGATTCCGAGACAGTTAACGATAAAGATGGCATATCTGCTGCGCTCTTCTTAACCCAGATTGCCATGGACCTTAAACGAGATGGTCTGACGCTGAGCGATCTCCTCGATGAGATCTGGGAACGCCACGGATTCCATGGCACCGAGCAAATCTCCATCCGAGTCGCCGATATGGGTGCAATTACTCGCCTCTTGGCGACTTTACGCTCGAATCCGCCACGTGAAATTGCTGGACGGAAAGTTTCTAGTATTGATGACCTAGCTGCTCCCACTGATGGCCTGCCACCTACCGATGGGCTTCGCATCTGGCTCGATGGTGGAATACGCATCATTATTCGCCCATCTGGAACTGAGGCGAAGATGAAGTGTTACATCGAAGTAATTACTAAGAGCGCTGAAGAGTCTGAAAATCTGCTCAATGAATTACGTGACCCCTTGAAGAAGTTCTTATCTGCTTAGTTTTGCGGCTACAACTGCAGCGCGATTGATATCAGCTGTCAACGATGTGAGTGCGGGCAAGTATGTTGTAAAGGCGATTCCTCCACTATTGACTGTATAGCGATGGCCATAGATTCCGACAGCTTCATCTAAAACATCGAGGTATTGGGTACCTGAAACCGCCTTGGAGATAACGTCATACATCGCCTTGTCCACACGCTTCACAACCGTGGCGTAGATAATCTTTCTATTCTTCGATGTGACAGTGACGTATTGATCTGGCTCAGTAGTAATGAGACCGACTTGTCTAAAGTTCTTCGACTTCGACTTCGCAGCATTGCGTGCAACTATGGTAGAAAAGATTTCGGTATTGGAACCAGGACGGGCAACAAAAATTACATCTGCACCATCGTCCATCGCCTGTTTGGTAGCAGTCACAGAGGATCCATTGACGTACTTCACTATCGGAGTGACTGATTTCTTGGATTCAGCAACGCCGGCGAGGAAACCGTTGTGATAGAGGTCTGCTTGATTTTCGTTTGCAATCATTGCGACCTTGCCAGTTTTGGTCACCATGGCCGCACTAAAGCCAGCTAGGAAAGCTCCTTGAGAATCTGCAAAGATCAATGAAGTCACATTAAGTGCATCAATTGATGCGTCATTGAGAATGGCAAATTGTGTATTGGGAAACTCGATCGCCAATCCCTGGAGTGTGGCGGAGTAACCCGCGCCGACTGCAATGATGGGATTACATTTCTTTGCAATTAACGCTCTGATTCGGCGATCACGATCTGCGCTCGACCCATCCGTTACCACTGGCTCGACCGCAAAGGTGAACTCCTTCTGTGCCTTCGCTAGACCTAGCGCTGCTGCATCGTTAAATGAGCGATCACCGCGGCCACCGATGTCGTAAGCGATTCCGATAGTCAGATTTGCAGCCTGTGCTGGCGCGCCTACAAGTGCAACCGCGCCGAGCACGGCGGATACGAGAAGAGCGCGAATTTTCATTAGCGAACCACGCCGAGATTCTTATAGGTTGATTCGAGTGTCTCCTGCGCAACATCGCGAGCCTTCTCAGAACCTTGATGAAGAATGGAGAGCAGATGGGTCTCATCATTGAGGAGCTCTAGTGCGTTTTCTCGGATTGGGCGGAAATACTCAACAACTACCTCTGCGACAGCCGACTTGAAGTCACCGTAACCTTTTCCAGCAAATTCATTTTCGAGATCGGCAATAGATGTACCCGAGAGCGCTGAGTGGATTGTCAGGAGATTGCTGATACCTGGCTTTTCGGCAGCATCAAATTTAACTTCTCGACCGGCATCGGTCACGGCGCTCTTAAACTTCTTCATATTCACTTCTGGGGCATCGAGAATGTCAATCAGACCTGCACCAGACCCAGATGACTTACTCATCTTTGAAGTTGGATCTTGAATATCGTAAATCTTTGCACCTTGCTTCAGGATAAATCCTTCTGGGATCTGGAATGTTTCTCCGTAGCGCGCATTAAATCGACCAGCCAGATCTCGGGTGAGTTCGATGTGCTGGCGCTGATCTTCACCTACAGGAACAAGGTGTGTCTGATAGAGCAAAATATCTGCAGCCATCAACATCGGATAGGTAAACAATCCAACGCGTGCAGCATCAGCGCCTGCTTTAGAAGACTTATCCTTAAATTGAGTCATGCGGCTTGCTTCACCGAAGCCGGTCATGCACTCCATAATCCAACCCAATTGATTATGTTGTGGAACCTGTGATTGAACAAAGAGCGTTGATTTCTCTGGTGAGATTCCAAGAGCGAGTAGTTGTGCAGCTGACATCAAAGTGCGCTTACGCAAGAGCGCCGGATCTGTTTCGACCGTTAACGCATGGAGATCAACGATGCAATAAAAGGCATCGTGGCCGTCCTGGAGCTCGACCCACTGCTTAACCGCACCGAGGTAATTGCCGAGGTGGAAGGAATCGCTAGTGGGCTGGATTCCAGAGAGGACGCGCTTCTTGCTCATAGGCGCATTCTCGCATGGCTTTTAGGCTAGCGAGAGATTAATAGCCGTCCTACTCGCTTGCCTTCCATAGAAAGCACGGTGATTCGAATTCCATTGAGGTTAACGAGGTCACCTTCTACCGGAATGCGACCAAGGAAGTGCATAACGAATCCGCTGATAGTTTCGTATGGGCCTTCAGGGATATCGATGGCTGCATCGGCGGCTAAATCTTCCAGCGAAGTCAAACCATCTACCTCAAAATCGCCACTAGCTGACTGGAGTGAAAGCTCCTGCTCGTCACCATCGTATTCATCGCGGATATCGCCGATCAGGGTTTCAACCAGGTCTTCCATTGTGACAATACCGTCGGTGCCGCCGTATTCATCGAGCACAATCGCCAAATGTTGGCGCTGTGCGCGCATCTCTGTCAGCGCCGGCAGGATTCCCTTGGTGCCAGGTAAGAACATAATATTGCGGCAGTGCTCTTGAATCTTTGCCTGCGAATTAATCAGTGATGGATCAATGAGATCACGTACGTGAATAAAGCCAATAACTTCATCTGATGAACCGCGCACAACCGGGTATCGTGAATGTGATTTTTCGGATGCGAGTGCAATTGCCTTGGAGATTGTGAGTGAACCGTCGATGAAATCAACTTCAGTGCGCGGAACCATTACTTCATGGACCTGGCGCTCGGAGGCGTTGAAGACTTCTTCCACGATGTCGCGCTCTTCTTCAGATAAGGCAGCGTGTCCCGTGACAAGGTCAAGGAGCTCTTCTTCTGACATTTGTTCGCGCGCCTCTTTGGGGTCGATTCCAAAGATGCGGACTACAACATCGGTTGATTTAGAAAGTAACCAAATGATGGGGCGGAAGATATTTGCAACGAGATCAACCACTCCGGCTGACCACATTGCAATGCTCTCGGCGCGAAAGAGGGCAATCTTCTTTGGCGCTAACTCACCAAAGACAAGTGAGAAGTACGCAATGATGAGAGTTACTCCGACAATCGATGCGATATTTGCACTGCTATCGGAGAGGCCACGCTCTTCCAGCCATGGAATCACAAACTGACCGAGCTTCTCAGCGCCCAAAGCCGCAGAGAGGAATCCAGAGAGCGTTACACCGACCTGTACCGCCGCTAAGAGGCGATTGGGGTTGGCGTGGAGCTTTGCGACCTTGGCGCCACGGCGACCGCGCAGGGCCACCTGACGTACCTGGCTATCGCGAAGGGAGATCAAGGCAATCTCGGCTGCTACAAAGAGAGAACCGAGGAGGATGAGGGAGATTACGAGAAAAATCGGGGCGAATATAGAACCCGAGGGGCCACTGTCCATAGTGCGAGAACTATAGCGAGCCACTTCCCCCGACGTCCACGCGGGAGATAACCTTGCCCCGTTGGCCAACCGGCCAGCGCCTTACCCTCGGACCGTCGGGCACGTACCTGCCCGGATAAGGAAGTATGAAAAATGGCATCAGTCGTTTTTGAAAATGCATCACGCATCTACCCAGGCACCACAAATCCTGCTGTAGATAAGCTCAACCTCACCGTCGCAGATGGTGAATTCCTCGTTCTCGTTGGACCTTCAGGTTGCGGTAAGTCAACATCACTTCGTATGTTGGCCGGCCTAGAAGAGATCGACGGCGGACGTATCCTCATTGGCGATCGCGACGTCACAAACGTTGCTCCAAAAGATCGCGATATCGCAATGGTCTTCCAGTCATATGCGTTGTACCCACACATGACAGTGGCAGAGAACATGGGCTTTGCGCTCAAGATCGCTGGCATCGACAAGGCAGAGCGCGACAAGCGCGTCCGCGAAGCAGCAAAGTTGCTCGACCTTGAGGCATACCTCGAGCGTAAGCCAAAGGCTCTCTCTGGTGGACAGCGTCAGCGCGTTGCTATGGGTCGTGCAATTGTTCGCGAACCACAGGTCTTCTTGATGGATGAACCTCTCTCAAACTTGGATGCAAAGCTTCGCGTTGCAACTCGTACCCAGATTGCAGCACTTCAGCGCCGCCTCGGCATCACAACTGTTTATGTAACTCACGACCAGGTCGAAGCGATGACCATGGGCGATCGAGTTGCAGTTCTCAAGGATGGTCTCCTCCAGCAGGTAGATACACCTCGCAACCTTTACGACAAGCCAGCTAATGCATTCGTTGCCGGCTTTATCGGTTCACCTGCAATGAACCTCCTTAAGGCTCCAGTATCTGGCGGCAAGGCTCAGATGGGCGATCTCAACATTGACGTTCCTGCATCAGCTGGTTCATCAGTAATCGTTGGTATCCGTCCAGAGGGTTGGACTCCAGCATCAAGCGGCTTCCATGTTCTCGTTGAAGTTGTAGAAGAGCTTGGTTCTGATGCATTCGTCTATGGAAAGCCTGCTGACACAAACGTTCAGTTCGCAAATGCCACAGATGAGGCAGCACAGATCATCGTTCGCTGGGATCCAAAGAACCCACCAAAGCCAGGTGACACAATCACCGTGGCAAACGTTGCTAACGCTGTTCATCTCTTCGATGCAGCAACAGGCGCACGCATTAACTAATTAGTAATAAAGAGAACGCCCCGTCGAAGATTCGGCGGGGCTTTTCTTATTCTCCGATTGTGTCGGCGTAATTCCATAGATCGAAGTCATCCAGGATAATGTTTGTGAATCCTTTGAATTCAAGTGCGGAAACTAGCTGAGCGCGATGCTCGGTTGCATGATGGACTGCTTGCGAAAGAATAGTTGAACGCTTTCGAATGATGATTGCGCCTTTCCACTCGCGCTCTACATCACCTTCCGGCTGTCGAGCTGCCTCAAGTAATACAGAATCCGCAGCTTTTGCATATGCAATTGTGGTGAGAACATCCTTTGACGCGGCAGGTGGAATCTCTGTCAGATCCAATTTCTTCTGCCACATCTGATGATCGTTTTCGGTGAAACCACTCTTATCAAGTAGACGCCATCCATACCACGTAGCTGAACTCGCAATATGCCGAACAATTTCACGCGCGGTCCATTCGGGATTCACCACATACGAATCGAGAGCTTCATCAGGAAGTTCACTGACTTTGGTAAGAATTCCTTCGTTAGCCCAAGCCATATGCTTTAAGAGTTTCTCGATTTTCATGGTGAGAGAGTAAACCTATTCGCTGATTTCTAGTACCCCTCGGAGAACATGTACACGACCTGCGCCCGTAACTTTCCAGGTGCCATCGTGAAAGAGCGCTGTGTTCTCATCAATTCCAATCAAAGTTGTATCGGCCCCAGCACGCGCGATAAATGAAGCTACGCGATCTGGCAGCCATCCCAACATTTTGTCGTAGTGAGGAATAACTTCGATATCCGGCAAAAGGTTGAGTCCCTCACTATGGTTTGATTTACGGATTCCCATAATGGTTCCACCAAATGCCATCGCGCCGGCAGAGCAGCCAGCGAGTGATGAGCCGCTCTCCCACTCAGCGACAACCGCATCCCACAAAGGTGAACCTTTGAAGACATCTGCGATGTGGTGTGGATTGCCACCCGAGAAATAGATTAATCCTGCACCTTTTACTGCATCAACAAATTCAGGATTAAAGGCATCTTCACGTTCGTGGACGGGGAGGTAAATACATTCACTACCGATGCGATCAGATTGTTCTTTACCTCGACGTTGCCAGAAGTGTCGGCGGTCCTCGCCTTCCTCTGATGAACCAGTTGGAATCTGAACGAAGGTATTGGATTTTCCACGGGAAAAAGCAGAATGCAGGAGTTCGGTTTCGAACTCCTGCATTACTGGTAAATATTCACCGGAACCAACGAGCGCAAGAACGCCGTGGTTCGCATTCATATTTAAGCCTTAAGCCATCGCCTTCTTGAGGTTTTCATCGATGGAAGCAAGGAACTGCTGCGTTGTTTGGTATGGCGCATCATTTGAGATCAAGAGCGCGAGGTCCTTGGTCATCTTTCCTTCTTCAACAGTCTTTACGCAAACCTCTTCGAGAGTCTTTGAGAACTTTGCAAGCTCAGCGTTGTTATCAAGCTTCGCACGGTGAGCAAGGCCCTGTGTCCACGCAAAGATTGAAGCGATTGGGTTGGTTGAAGTCTCCTTGCCAGCTTGGTGATCACGGTAGTGACGTGTCACTGTTCCGTGAGCAGCTTCTGACTCGCAAACCTTTCCATCTGGTGTCATGAGAACTGATGTCATCAATCCGAGTGAACCGTAACCCTGTGCCACGGTGTCAGATTGAACGTCACCGTCGTAGTTCTTACATGCCCAGACGTATCCACCTTCCATGCGAAGTGACATTGCAACCATGTCATCGATGAGGCGGTGCTCGTACCAAATACCTGCAGCTTCAAATTGAGCCTTGAACTCTGCCTGGTAAACCTCTTCAAAGATATCCTTGAAGCGACCGTCGTATGCCTTGAGGATTGTGTTCTTTGTTGAGAGGTAGACCGGGAACTTACGAAGAAGTCCGTAGTTCAGTGATGCACGAGCGAAGTCATAGATTGACTTATCTACGTTGTACATCGCAAGTGCAACACCTGAAGATTCGAAGTCATAGACCTCGTGTGTTGTTGGTGCTGACCCATCTTCTGGAACGAATGAGATTGTCAGCTTGCCCTTGCCTGGAACCTTGAAGTCTGTCGCCTTGTACTGATCACCAAATGCGTGACGACCGATAACAATTGGCTGAGTCCAGTGCGGAACCAAACGTGGGACGTTAGAGATGATGATTGGCTCGCGGAAGATAACGCCGCCGAGGATGTTGCGGATTGTTCCGTTAGGAGACTTCCACATCTTCTTAAGACCGAATTCTTCTACACGTGCCTCATCAGGAGTAATGGTTGCGCACTTGATACCAACGCCATGCTTCTGGATAGCTTTCGCAGCATCAATAGTGACCTGGTCATCTGTGGCATCGCGGTGCTCCATACCGAGGTCGTAGTACTCAAGATTGACGTCGAGGTAAGGCAAAATCAACTTATCCTTGATGAACTGCCACATAATGCGGGTCATCTCGTCGCCGTCGAGCTCTACAACTGTTCCTTCTACTTTGATCTTTGACATTGCGCTCTCCTGATTTCCTTCGTCGTAACTTAAATTTACTGTTCTTTAGAGTGTCTGTACGTCAGCTTGCTTTGCTCGAACAGCTTCAGCAGCTTCCTTGAGTGATGCAACCTCAGAGTCAGTCAGCTTGCTTTCTACAACCTTGCGGACACCGCTCTTGCCAATTTCGGCTTCAACACCGAGATAGACGCCAGAAATTCCGTATTCGCCATCGACCCATGCACAGACCGGCATGACATCACCTGAATCTTCGATGACTGCCTTCGCCATACGAGCAGCTGCTGCAGATGGTGCGTAGTAAGCAGAACCTGTCTTCAAAAGAGCAACAACTTCAGCGCCACCATTGCGGGTGCGATCAACGAGTTCGTCAATCTCCGCCTGAGACAACTTCTCTGACAATGGAGTGCCATCAACTGTGCAACGGCTTGGAACTGGAACCATGGTGTCACCATGTGAACCAAGTGTCAGTGTCTTGACTGAAGCGACTGGAACACCGAGCTTTTCAGCAACGAAGTTGGTGAAGCGAGCAGTGTCGAGCATTCCTGCCTGGCCCATTACGCGGTTCTTTGGAAAATTAGTGGCAATCTGAGCGAGCGCCGTCATCTCATCGAGTGGATTTGAGACCACGATGATGACTGCGTTAGGTGAGTGCTTGGCAATATTCTCGGCTACACCGCGAACGATTCCAGCGTTGACGCCGATGAGATCCATACGGCTCATGCCTGGCTTACGTGGAAGACCTGCGGTGATGACAACGACATCAGAGTTAGCGGTCTTTTCATATCCGCCACCATCTGCTGTTGTGGTTGCACCAATAATCTTTGTCTCAAAGCCTTCGATTGAACGCGATTGGTTCATATCGAGAGCGAGACCTTCAGGCTTTCCTTCGAGAATATCTGTAAGAACAACCTCATCAAAGATGTTGTACTCAGCTAAACGAAGAGCTGTGGTTGATCCATAGAATCCTGCACCGACTACGGTGACCTTCTTTGCCATTGTGCGTCCTATCTGGGCTGTCCTTGATGTATTCCAAGGTTATCTTGACGTCGAGATAACTCTACAACCCTTTTGGAAGGGCGAGAGCCACGGCAAAGAGTACGCCCGCTATGGCCAATGGGAAGTAGCACTCAATAATGCGGCGGCGGCCACGGACTTGGCTCCACCCCGCCAGCGCATAGATAGCGGTACCAGCTGCAATCAGGAGCGAGCCTGACCTCACAGCGCCGATGGCTCCCACAATAATCCCGACGAGAATGGCGGCCCCGGCGATACGAATATGTAGTGGTGCTATCGCTCGCATGCATCCACCACGTTAGTGACCAACATGGCGCGGGTCATTGGCCCGACTCCACCCGGCATAGGTGCAATCCACGATGCCACATCGCGAACGCCCGGATCGATATCACCTAGAAGACCTGCATCTGTTCGCGAGATTCCGACATCGAGCACTGCAGCACCTGGCTTAATCATTTCTGCCTTCAGAAAATGTGCCTGACCAATTGCCGCGACAACGATATCTGCACGGCGAGTGTGAGCTGCTAAATCTTTGGTACCGGTATGGGTAAGTGTGACGGTTGCATTCTCTTGTTTGCGGGTAAGTAGTAATCCGAGTGGTCGGCCGACAGTTAAGCCACGGCCGATGACAACAACCTCTGCCCCGTTGAGGGGAACGTTGTAGTGATTGAGAAGTTCGACGATTCCTCGTGGCGTGCACGGAAGTGGTGCATCGTAACCCGCAACTAGTCGACCGAGGTTCATCGGATGCAATCCATCGGCATCTTTCGCAGGATCAATTGCTTCCAAAATCACTTGGGTATCGATTCCACGTGGAAGTGGCAACTGAACAATGTACCCGGTGCACTCTTTCGCATTGTTGAGATCTTTAATCGCCGCAAGAACATCTGCTTGAGATGCATCTGCCGGAAGGTCTACCCGAATCGAATTGATACCAACTTCTTGGCAGTCGCGGTGTTTCCCACCAACATATGAATGCGATCCTGGGTCGTCACCGACAAGAACTGTACCTAGTCCTGGAGTAATTCCCTTGGCCTTGAGTGCAGCGGTACGAGTTGCGAGCTCTTGCTTGATAGTTGCTGCAAGGGCCTTGCCATCGAGAATCTGTGCCGTCATATGCAAACCTTATCTATAGGGCTCATCAATGAGCGGTTAATCAAGCGTGTGAGAAGTGGCGAGTGCCGGTGAAGAACATTGCTATTCCAGCTTTCTCCGCTGCTGCAATTACCTCTTCGTCACGCACTGAGCCACCCGGTTGAACAATTGCAGTAACTCCCGCGTTAGTCAGGATTTCTAGACCATCGGCAAAGGGGAAGAAGGCATCCGACGCTGCAACGCTCCCCCGCACTCGATCACCAGCGCGATCTACCGCAAGCTTTGCTGAATCAACGCGATTCACCTGACCCATTCCGATAGCAACGGCAGCGCCATTGTGTGCGAGAAGAATTGCATTGCTCTTGACTGCGCGAACAGCTCGCCATGCAAATTGAAGGTCAGCCAATACATCTGCACTTACCGGCCCTCCGGTCACCTGCTTCCAATTCGCTGCAGCATCACCTTCTGCGTTAATGAGATCGGTCTGCTGAACCAAAATTCCGCCTGAGACTGGACGCATCTCAAGCGGAGAGATTCGAGTAATCGTATTGGTGAGAATTCGAATCGAAGGCTTCTTCATTAGAAGCTCAAGTGCTGCCGGTTCATATTCTGGAGCGATGATGACCTCTGTGAAAATCTGTGAGAGCGGCTCTGCCATAGCGAGAGTAACTTTCCGGTTTGCCGCAACAACTCCACCAAATGCAGATACTGGATCGCAGGCATGAGCCTTCCCATATGCATCAGCAATGTCAGTACCAATTGCGATGCCACATGGATTAGCATGCTTGATGATGGCAACACATGGTTCTGAATGATCAAGCGCTGCCCGCCATGCTGCATCTGCATCGGTGTAATTATTAAATGACATCTCTTTGCCATGTGATTGAACGGCGCTGACGATTCCAGCAGGGCCGCCCTTATAGATTGCCGCCTGCTGATGTGGATTCTCACCATAACGAAGTGTGTTTTCACGTTTCCAGATAAGTCCCAGCCAGTCGGGCATCTCCATCGAAATCGTGGTGCCAAGCCAGCTAGCAATGGTGAGATCGTATTCGGCAGTGGTGCGAAATACCTCGAGCGCCAATTCTTTACGTTCTTCTGCCGTAAAGCCGCCGGCTTTGATTGCTGCAATAGCGGCGTCATATTGGTGCTCATGACAGAGAACAGCTACAGAACCGTGGTTTTTAGCAGCGCCACGAAGCATCGATGGTCCGCCAATGTCGATCTGCTCAATGCAATCTTCAAACTTTGCGCCCGACATAATTGTTTTTAGGAATGGGTAGAGATTGATGACAACTAAATCAAATGGCTCGATATCCAGCTCTTTAATAGCCTGCAGATGTTCTGGGTTATTTTGATCGGCCAAGATTCCGGAATGCACTCGTGGATGAAGGGTCTTGACTCGCCCACCCATGATTTCTGGAAAACCTGTGTAGCTACTGACCTCAGTCACGGCAATTCCAGCATCTGCCAGAGTCTTTGCCGTTGATCCGGTAGAAAGAATCTCTACCCCTGCATCGCTCAGAACCTGACCAAGTTCGAGGAGGCGGTCTTTATCGTAGACGCTTAAGAGTGCGCGGCGAATGGGTTTACGTTCTGACATAGTCATTGCTCCAAAGTCGGTAGTACTCGACGAATGGTCGCAACAATGAGACCGCGTTCGACAATCTTAATGCGCTCATGGAGCGACTCTTCTGTATCACTCGCAAGAATATCGATTTTCTCCTGCGCAATGACCTCACCTGTATCAACGCCAGCATCTACCCAATGAATAGTGGTGCCAGTCTCGTTAGCTCCCGCCGCAAGGGCGTCGCGGACCGCATGCGCTCCAGGAAACGCTGGCAAGAGCGCTGGATGGCTATTGATGATTTTAAATCGGGTTGTGATTGCCTCAGGCAAGATCCGCATAAACCCGGCACTGACAACCAAGGTGGGGCGCAGCGCTGCGATGAGTGTTTCGAGCTCTCTATTCCATTGCGCTCGATCTTCCATCATGGGAATCAAGTAACTTTCAATATGGGCAGCTTCAGCTCGCTGCAGAACTTCCGCTCCTGGCTTATCGCAAATGAGCGCTACAACTTCACCGTGTACTTGCGAAAAATCTGCGTTGATTATCTCTTGCGCAAGCGAACCAGTGCCCGATGCAAGGATGACAATCCGCTTCATTGATTGCGCCGCGCTGCAATAAAGGCAGTAATTGCCGCCCCTAAACCAACTTCACCAATCACGACCAGCCCAAATTTCCAGATAGAGACGCCGAATGCGCCCATTTCATCTGTCATTAATGATCCACTCGATAGGTAAGCGATAATCACAATCATTACTGTAAAGAAGATTGCGGTCTGCAAGAGTAACTGCACTCCCCCGTCGATAGTCCAGTAGGCCATGAGCGCCCCAATTGCGATAAAGAAAATCGCAGCGGTGATAAAAAGTGGATGTCGCTGGGTGGGCAGAATTCCCAGTAAAGGCAGTACTGGAATTTCACCATTGTCATACCACCACGGTGAAATTAATGTCCCCGCACCTACGGCGAAACCTGAACCAGCAAGATAAGAGGCGAAAGCTATTGCGGCGTTGGGGAGATAGAGAACATTGAGAAGTAGTAGCAGAGCTCCCCCAAATATTCCGGCCTGGAGCGAAGTATGCAGATCTTTAACTTGATCAAAATGAATGAAGATCAGCGTTCCTACGGCGACCATCGAAACGCCGACGATGATTGCTATCAACCGAGTAGCAATCACTAGCGGTGCAGACATCTTGATTCGCTGACCACAGGTGAGAGTTGCAATGATGGAGATAAGGAAAGCGAAGATTGGCGCTAGGTACCACTGTGGCGTGACAGAGGGAGATGAGATCAGAAAAGCTATTGCCGTCACAATCACGGTATAAAAAATTGAATACGCGCTTCGAACGCCATTGATATCGTGATAGTCGCCTTGAAGGCGATCGAGTGCACGGTTGAAGGTACTTCGAATAGCTAAGAATGGAAGTGCAATTGCACCCCATGGCAGATAAGAGAGGTAGCCAGGAATTCCGGTGGGTGGCAGCGCGAGCGAGAATGGAATGTGGTGCGCGCCCACCCAGAGCCATGCTGCGCCTCGAATGGGATCAGTAGTTGTTCCCGTTGCACTACCTGCTGTTGCCCATGCAATCAGGGCGATAAAAGCAAACGGGAGCAGCACGAGTGCTGCTCCACGTATTGCGTGAGACAACGAGACCGATAGGACGCGTTGCATCGTTGAATTAACGGCCGAGAATCTCGCGCATCAAGCGCGCTGTCTCGCTAGGAGTTTGTCCAACCTTGACGCCAGCTGCTTCCAACGCATCCTTCTTCGCCTGTGCTGTTCCTGATGAGCCAGAGACGATTGCGCCTGCGTGGCCCATCGTCTTTCCTTCTGGCGCGGTAAACCCAGCAACATAACCGACTACTGGCTTCTTCACATACTCAGCGATAAATGCTGCTGCACGTTCTTCAGCGTCTCCACCGATTTCACCAATCATGACAATTGCTTCAGTCTCAGGATCATCTTGGAATGCGCGGAGGCAATCGATGTGTGTTGTTCCGATGACCGGGTCTCCACCAATACCAACAGCTGTTGAGAATCCGATATCACGGAGCTCGTACATCATCTGGTAGGTAAGTGTTCCTGACTTAGAGACAAGTCCGATTGGACCCTTCTTAGTAATGTCAGCAGGAATGATTCCAACGTTAGAAGACTCAGGGCTGATAAGTCCCGGACAGTTAGGTCCGATCAACTGGGTCTTTCCGCTCTTCAATGAATATGCATAGAAGTATGCCGAGTCATGAACAGGAATTCCTTCAGTAATAACAACGACCAAAGGCATTGAAGCATCGATTGCATCGATAACAGCTGCTTTTGCAAACTTTGGTGGAACGAAAACAACTGAAACATTTGCACCAGTCGCCGCCATTGCTTCTGCAACAGTGTTAAAGACAGGAAGTGATGTGCCATCGATATCGACGACCTGACCACCCTTACCTGGTGTCACGCCACCGACAACTTTGGTGCCGGAAGCCAACATGCGACGGGTGTGCTTTGTTCCTTCAGAACCTGTCATGCCCTGAACGATGACCTTGCTGGAAGAGTTGATAAAGATTGACATTACTTTGCCGCCAATTCTGCAGCGCGTGATGCTGCTCCATCCATAGTCTCTGCCTGCTCCACCAATGGGTGGTTTGCAGCGTTCAAAATCGCACGTCCTTCAAGGACATTGTTGCCATCGAGGCGCACCACGATTGGCTTTGTGGCCTTATCGCCAAGAAGTTCAAGAGCTTGAACAATTCCGTTTGCAACAGCATCACATGCAGTGATTCCGCCGAATACGTTGACGAAAACGCTCTTTACATCTGGATCGCCGAGGATGATTGAGAGTCCGTCTGCCATTACCTGCGCAGATGCTCCGCCTCCGATATCGAGGAAGTTTGCTGGGCGCATTCCACCAAACTTTTCTCCTGCATAGGCAACAACATCGAGCGTTGACATCACAAGTCCGGCGCCGTTTCCGATGATTCCGACCTGACCGTTATCGAGCTTGACGTAGTTAAGTCCCTTTGCCTTCGCTGCTTCTTCTAGCGCATTTGCAGTCGCTGTATCGACAAGTGCAGCGTGATCTGGTTGACGGAAATCTGCGTTCTCATCGAGTGAGACCTTTCCATCGAGAGCAACAATGCGACCATCTTCAGTCTTCACGAGTGGGTTTACCTCAACGAGAGTCGCATCCTCTGACTGGAATGTCTCCCACAACTTTACGAGTACGTCAGCAACTTGATCAGCAACATCTGCTGGGAACTGTGCCTGAGCGATGATCTTCTGAGCGAGCGCCTTGTCGATTCCATCAACAGCACTTACTGGCACCTTTGCCAACTTCTCTGGCGTTGAATGTGCAACTTCTTCAATATCCATTCCACCAGCAACAGATGCCATAACGAGGAATGTACGGTTTGAGCGATCGAGCAAAATTGAAATGTAGTACTCATCAACGATTGGCGCTGCTTGCGCAATCATTACCTTGTGGACTGTGTGTCCCTTGATAT
>JACCDV010743900.1_pt1 | contig 22580 bp, 16 predicted proteins | sample 7446131 | NCBI WGS metagenome assembly JACCDV01 (sample SAMN15323448, study PRJNA562643) | freshwater metagenome | isolation source: river surface water | place: USA:Blue River Watershed | collected 2017-08-17
CAAAACATTAGATTTCATTTAGAAGCGAATGAACTGAGTTCAAACGAATATGAGTTGCAAGTGGTTGCGGTTCCTTCTATTTCAAATTTCGAAATGCAATTGCGTTTTCCTTCGTATTTGAAAAAGAAACCGGAAACCATTCAAGGTATTGGAAATGCTAGTATTCCCGAAGGAACCCAAGTAACTTGGAAAATTACTACCCAAGCTACTCAAAAAATGAATTGGAAAACAGCTACGGTTTTAATTCCGTTTAATAAGAGAGAGAATCAATTTATTTTATCAAAAAAAATATTTCAAAATACAGATTATCAAATTAGTAGTTCTAATTCGAATACCAACCAGCAAGAAAAATTGAATTATCAGCTCGCAGTAGTCAAAGATCAGTTTCCTTCTATACAAGTGAGAACCGCACCAGATAGTTTAAAGTTGGGAAACAGTTATATTTTAGGTCAAATAGCAGATGATTATGGGTTATCTCAATTGCAAGTAGTCTATTATTCTAAAGACAAACCCACCGCCGTTAAACGTGGAACAATTCCCATTAAGAAAGCAGCTTTTGATCAGTTTGTTTTTTTGTTTCCAAGTAATCTACCTGTGCAGCAAGGTGTTTCGTATGAGTATTATTTTGAGGTTTTTGACAACGATGCCATTCATCATTTTAAGCGAACTAGATCTGCTGTTTTTTCTTCTCGTTTGGCAACAACTGAAGAGAAAGAAGAGCAGTTGTTGCAACAGCAAAATGAATCTAGTAATGGATTAGAAAAGTCATTAAAGACTCAAGAAAAACAATTGACAGAACTCGATCAATTAAAAAAACTAGGTAAGGAGAAAAACGAGTTTGAATTCAAAGAACAGCAAAAGGTTTCCGATTTCTTGAAGCGTCAAAAAACGCAGGAACAAATGATGCAGGAATTTGCCGAGAAGATGAAAGCCAATTTAGAGAACTTTAAATCAGAACAAAAAGATGAGCTAAAAGACATCTTGGTCAAACGTCTTGAAAAAGCTACTCAAGAATCGGATAAAAACAAAAAATTGTTGGACGAACTTCAAAAGCTAAACGATAAAATAGGAGCGGAGGAGTTGCTTCAAAAATTAGACAATTATAAACAGCAAAGTAAAAATCAAACTAAGAATTTGGCTCAATTAGTTGAATTGACTAAGAAGTTTTATGTAGAGAAAAAAGCCCAACAATTAGCCAATAAATTAGACAAACTTTCAGACCAACAAGAGCAATTAGCAAATAAAGGAAAAGAGAATACCTCCCAAAAACAAATGGATTTGAATGCGGCTTTTGATAAGATTCAAAAAGAAATGAACGAACTTCAAAAGGATAATAAAGAACTGAAATCACCTATCGATTTACCTAAAGACAATGATAAAGAAAAGAACATTGAGAACGATTTAAATAGAGCACTAGACGAATTGAAGCAAAACAATACTCAAAAAGCACAATCTAAGCAGAAATCAGCTGCTAAAAAAATGAAAGAAATGTCTCAAAAAATGCAAGAAAGTTTAGAGTCTTCAGAAACGGAACAACTGCAGGAAGATGTGAAAGTGTTGCGTCAAATTACAGACAATTTATTAGCTTTTTCGAATACCCAAGAAGAAGTTATGAAGCAGTTCAAAACAAAAAAATCTTCCACACCATCTTTTAATAAAAACATAAAAGTGCAACAGAATTTGAAACAACAATTCAAACACATTGATGATAGTTTATTTGCGATGTCATTACGAAACCCTAAAATTGCGGAAGAAATTACTAAGCAAGTTGGTAGTGTGGCATATAATGTTGAAAGCGCTATAACAACCTTAATTAATTCACAATTTACAAAAGGAGTTTCGCACCAGCAATATGCGGTTTCTGATGCAAATAAATTAGCAGATAGGTTGTCAGATATTTTGTTTACAATGCAAATGTCTTTATCAGGAATGAGTGGAGGTAAGCCAAAACCGGGACAAGGACAAGGAATGCAATTGCTAGACATCATTAAAAAACAACAAGGTTTAGGTGAACAAATGAAACAAGGATTGAAAGAGAATGGTCAAGATGGCAAATCGGGTAAACCACAAAAGAATGGTCAAAGTGGCGAAGAAGGTGAAGGTAATGCAGAAGTCATTATGCAAATTTATAAAGAGCAACGCGCGCTGAGAGAGGCTTTAGAAAACGAATTTGAAAAGCAAGGATTAGGTTCTAAAGGACAATCTGCTTTAGAGCAAATGAAACAGATTGAAAAGCAATTATTAAATAAAGGATTTAAGAACGAAACGATTCAAAAAGCAAATACTATTCAACAGGAATTACTAAAATTAAAGTCGGCATTGCAACAACAGGGCGAAGAAAATAAACGAGAATCGCAGACAAATAAAAACCAGTTTTTTAATCAAGCTAACTCATTACCCAAACCTTTGTTAGAATATTTAAACAGCATTGAGATATTAAATAGACAATCCTTACCTTTGCGAGCGAATTTTAACGAAAAAGTTCAGAATTATTTCAATAAAAAATGATCGAATTTAATTACGAAACCAACTTTACTTTAGAGAATGAAGAGAAAATATCCTCTTGGTTGTCTCAAGTAATTATTTCTGAAGAAAAAAAAGAAGGCGAGATTAATTATATCTTTTGTGATGACGAATATCTTCTAAAAATAAATTTAGAATATCTAAATCACGATACGTTAACCGATATTATTAGCTTTGACTATTCTATGGGTAACGAACTTAATGGAGATATTTTTGTATCTGTTGAAAGAGTGCAAGATAACGCAAATGATTTCAAGGTTTCGTTCGAAGAAGAGTTAAAAAGAGTGTTGGTTCATGGTGTTTTGCATTATTGCGGTTACAAGGATAAATCAGATGCAGACGAACAACTAATGCGCTCTAAAGAGGATGAAAAATTAGCTATGTTTCACGTGGAACAATAGTTATTTATTTAGTGCTTAAAATTACGATGTTTCACGTGGAACATTACACAATAAAACAGAATTCAATTCACAAATCCAATTAAAAAAGGATTAAATCATTAAGAAAATGTTTCTAAACGAGTATGATGTAATTGTTGTTGGCGCGGGTCATGCAGGTTGTGAAGCCGCTGCCGCTGCCGCTAATTTAGGGTCTACAACACTGTTGGTAACCATGAGCTTGCAAAACATTGCGCAAATGTCTTGCAATCCTGCTATGGGTGGAATTGCAAAAGGGCAGATTGTGCGTGAGATTGATGCTTTGGGAGGTTATTCCGGAATCGTTTCAGACAGAACCGCCATTCAGTTTAAAATGTTGAACAAGTCCAAAGGTCCAGCTATGTGGTCGCCACGGGTTCAAAGCGACAGAATGCGTTTTTCGGAAGAATGGAGAATGATGTTAGAAGCTACTCCGAATCTTGATTTTTATCAAGAAATGGTAAGTGGTTTGTTGATTGAAAACGGAAAAATCACAGGAATACGAACCTCCCTTGGAGTCGAAATAAAAGCCAAATCAGTGGTCTTAACTAATGGCACTTTCTTAAACGGATTGATTCATATTGGAGAAAAACAATTTGGAGGAGGAAGGGCAGGAGAGAGTGCTGCTTATGGAATTACTGAAGATTTAGTAAATGCAGGTTTTCAAGCAGGAAGAATGAAAACAGGAACACCTCCTCGTGTAGACGGACGTTCGTTGGACTATTCTAAGATGAATGAAGAAAAAGGAGATGCTAAACCGGATAAGTTTTCGTATTCGGATGTTACTTCTCCGCTAATTCATCAAAGATCTTGTCACATGACCTATACTTCGTTAGAAGTTCATGATATATTACGAGAAGGGTTTGATCGTTCGCCAATGTTTAATGGTCGAATTAAAAGTTTGGGGCCAAGATATTGCCCTTCTATTGAAGATAAAATCAATCGTTTTGCAGACAAAGAAAGACACCAATTGTTTGTAGAGCCCGAAGGTTGGAAAACCTGCGAAGTGTATGTAAACGGGTTCTCTACTTCTTTGCCAGAGGACATTCAATTCAAAGCGCTGAGTTCGGTAGCTGGGTTTGAAAAAGTGAAGTTTTTGCGACCTGGTTATGCTATCGAATACGATTATTTTCCGCCAACACAATTGAAACATACTTTAGAAACCAAGTTGGTTGAAGGCTTGTATTTTGCTGGACAAATTAATGGAACGACAGGATATGAAGAAGCAGCTTCACAAGGCTTAATGGCTGGAATAAATGCGCATTTAAAAGTACATGAAAAGGCACCATTAATCTTAAAAAGAGACGAAGCGTATATAGGCGTTTTAATTGATGATTTAATTACAAAAGGGACTGAAGAACCTTATAGAATGTTTACTTCTAGAGCCGAATACAGGACCTTATTGCGTCAAGACAATGCTGATTTTAGATTGACACCTATGTCTTACGAAATAGGATTGGCCTCTGAATCGAGAATGCGACGAATGGAATTCAAACTAAACGAGTCGGAGAAAATGGTAAATTTTTTCAGAGAAACTAGTGTTTCTGTGGGAGAAACTAACCCGATTTTGGAGTCAAAAGCCTCTGCTCCTATAACGCAAGGAGATAAAATGTTTAAAATATTTTCTAGACCTCAAATAGATTTACAAGATATTTTGAAATTTGAAAAAGTAAAAACGTATATTGAAGAAAATAATATTGATCAAGAAGTTTTAGAACAAGCAGAAATTCAAGTGAAGTATTCGGGTTATATTGAAAAGGAAAGAAATAATGCCGATAAATTAACGCGTTTGGAAGAAGTTAAGATACCAGATGATTTTGATTATAATAAAATTAAATCAATGTCTATTGAGGCAAAACAAAAATTAAACAAAATCAAACCTACAACCATAGCACAAGCATCTAGAATTAGCGGAGTGTCTCCTAGTGATATTTCGGTTTTGTTGATTTATATGGGAAGATGACATGAAATAAGAGGTTAGGATTTTGAATTTAGAAGTGTTTAGTTTGACTTCCTATTTCCAACTTCTGATTTCTAACTTTAAGTGTTCCACGTGAAACCACTTTGTGAAGCCTTGTTTTTAGAAGGATTAAAATAAATGAATAAAATTTAAAATGGATATTTCAAACAAAAAGCATTTCCTTACCGTTACCGATTATTCTGTTTCAAAAGAAGTTTTTGACTTGTATCAAGATGAAGAATTGGATATGTTAATTACACATCCGCAACCCAGTTTAGAAGTCTTGGGCAAATATTATGAAAGCGTTGATTATATTTCTCATACAGATAGCAAACGTTCATTGTTTGAAAAAGCCTATCATTTTGTAAAATCCATCGCGTTAAAAAACAAACTGAGGTTAATCAATTCTTTACAGCCGAGTAAAGGAAGGATTCTAGATATTGGTGCAGGAACAGGTGAGTTTCTTTCTGTAGCCAAACAAGACGGATGGCAAACCATTGGGCTAGAACCTAGTGACAAGGCTAAACACATTGCTATAAATAAAGGGGTTTCCTTCACAGAAGAACTCCATCAGTTAGAAGACCATTCTTTTGATGTAATTACGATGTGGCACGTGTTAGAACATGTTCCTGATTTGAACCATCAAATAAATGAATTGAAACGATTGTTAAAACCAACAGGTTCTTTAATTATTGCGGTGCCTAATTTTAAATCTTTTGATGCGGAGTATTATGGAAAATTTTGGGCCGCTTATGATGTGCCAATTCACTTTTGGCATTTTTCAAAAACAGCTATTCAAAAAATATTTCAAAGAGAGCAAATGGAGTTAGTAAAAATACTTCCTATGAAATTCGATTCTTTTTATGTCAGTTTACTTTCAGAAAAATACAAAACTGGTAGAATGAATTTTGTAAGAGCATTTTTTATTGGATTGTGGTCAAATATAAAAGCGAAATCAGATTTAGAGTATTCTTCTCTGATTTATGTTCTTAAAAACTGGTAAAAACCATTTTAAGCGCTTTTAAAAGGGCTTTTCTCAAGTAAACATCTCTTTTGTTGGAATTTTTAAAAAAAAGGCTTAAAATAAATAATTTTAAGTTAGTTTTAATAAATTGTTCTTATAATAAGTTTTTTTGCAATAATTAAAACTGATATAATAAAAAACAGCCAAAAATTTATGTTTTTGTTGAGGCTGTTTATTTTTTTATATTTTTGTCTGATACACTTAAAATTTACAAATTCACAAAATGAAAAAAGTATTAGTAATTATTGCACTTTCAATTTCAATTATTGCTTGTGATAAAAAATCAGAAGTTAAGGAAGTAAAAACAGCTTATGTAGATACTTCAAAATTAATGAGCGAATATATAGAAGCTAAAGATCTTGAGGCAAAATACAAAGCACAAGCAGATGAAAAAGGAAGATTATTAGAAGCAGAGATTAATCGTTTCAAACAAGAAGCCTCTAATTTTCAAGCACAAGCACAAGCTAATGGACAAGCTTGGGCCCAACAAAAAGGTGCTGAATTACAAAAAAGAGAACAACAATTGGGCTATGCACAACAACAATTATCTCAACAATTGCAACAAGAAAGCGGAAAAGAAATGGATTCTTTGGTGTCTGGGGTGAAAAAATTTATTAAAGCGTATGGAAAAGAAAAAGGGTATGCTTATATTTTTGGAACAGGGGATGTAGCATCAGTTTTATATGCTGAAGAAAAATATGATATTACAGAGGATTTGATCAAAGCATTGAATGAAAAATACAAAGCAGTAGGTGCTAAAGAAGAAAAAACACCAGCTAAAAAATAAGTAAATTTACTTCATAATAATGCCTTCGTTTTATAGTAGAACGAAGGCATTTTTTTTGCAACAAATTTACCAAGGAATCTTTCTTTTCAATACTTTAGCATTCTCAAATCTATACACCTAATGCAAACTATTTCACACGCCGCAACTTACACCTTACAATTTATCAATCAAACCCATCGTTCTGTTTTTCTTACAGGTAAAGCAGGCACAGGAAAAACCACATTGCTACGCGAAATCATTGAAACTACCCACAAAAACACGGTTGTTGTTGCGCCCACAGGAATCGCTGCCTTAAACGCGGGTGGCGTAACCATTCACTCCATGTTTCAATTGCCTTTTGGCGGATTTATTCCGTATAATTCAGCTCCCGATTTTTCTGAAAGCACCAAGTTTGAAACTAAAGCTACGCTGCGTCGCCATTTTAAAATGAGTGGCTTGAAGCAATCGGTAATTCGAAATATGGAACTGCTGATTATTGACGAAGTGAGTATGCTCCGTGCCGATTTACTGGATGCCATGGATTTTATGATGCAAACAGTCCGCAAAAAAAATAGTCCGTTTGGTGGAGTTCAGGTTTTATTTATTGGCGATTTATTGCAATTACCTCCTGTAATTCGAGATGATGAATGGCGTACTTTGAAGAATCATTACAAAGGAAAATTCTTTTTCCATTCGCATGTGGTCCAACAAAATCCACCTCTGTATATTGAGTTGGATAAAATCTTCCGTCAGACTGACGATGCGTTTATTTCGGTCTTGAATAACTTGCGCAATAATCAAATTTCGAAAGAAGACATTGCTGCTTTAAATCAATATGTCCAGCCTAATTTCGATTTGAAAGCCAATAAGGGCTATATTACTTTAACGACCCATAATGCCAAAGCAGACGCCATGAATACCGATGCTTTGGAAGCTTTAGAGGGAAAAGAATGGTCGTATTTACCTGAAATAACAGGTGATTTTCCTGATAAAATTTACCCTGTTGATGAAGTTTTACGCTTGAAAGAAGGCGCGCAAATAATGTTCGTTAAAAATGATTTGTCTTTTGACAAAAAATACTTCAACGGAAAAATGGGTGTGGTTAAATCGCTTTCGGCTAAAGAAATTTTGGTGCATTTTCCCGAAGAAAATAAAACCATAGAGGTTGAAAAATACGAATGGCAAAACATTCGCTACAAAGTAAACGGTACAACCAAAGAAATCGAAGAAGAAACTTTAGGCACTTTTGTGCATTATCCGATAAAGTTGGCTTGGGCTATTACGGTTCATAAAAGTCAAGGATTGACTTTTGACAAAGCAGCGCTTGATGTATCGCAGGTTTTTCTTCCCGGACAAGCATACGTGGCATTATCACGCTTACGTTCGTTAAAGGGGCTTATTTTGCTTTCTCCGCTGCAAATGAATGGTATTTCAAACGATCAGGACGTCATGGATTATTCGTTGAATAAAGCATCTGAAACGCATTTGGAAAATGCATTGCATTTTGAAACTAAAAATTTCATTCATCAGTATTTGGTTCAAACCTTCGAATGGGCCGAATTGGTTCAAGAATGGCGCAACCATGAGTATAGTTATAATGATAAATCAGAAATATCCTCCAAAGCCAAGTATTCGTTTTGGGCCAAAGAACAAACCGAACGAATTGAAAAAGTGGTCGAACCTGCAAAAAAATTCATTCAGCAATTGAATTTGTTTTTTAGTCAGGATACAGTAGATTGGAATCGTATTTCTGCACGTGTTCAGGCGGCATATACTTATTTTATGGAACCAATGGACGATTTGGTGTTTGAAATTTTGTGGAAATTAGAAGAAGTTAAAAGACTTAAAAAAGCAAAAGCATATTACGATGAATTAGTGTTGTTAGAGGAGTTTCAAACCAAGGCAGTTTTACGATTAATGAAAGCGAAATTATTAATTGAAACAGTGGTAGCAGGAGAAACTATTTCCAAAGAAAAATTAACTTCTCCTGAAATAAAAATGTATGTCAGTAGAAAAGTTGCTGCGATTCAGGCGACATTTAAAAAAGTAAATACCAATTTAATTGAAGACAATTTAGACGAAGAACGCTATCTTCCTAAAAAGAAAACCAAATCGCCCACTAAGAAAACTACGGTGGAAGAAACCTACGATTTGTGGAAACAAAATCTTTCCATAGCCGAAATAGCTTCGGCTAGGCTGTTGACAAAACAAACTATTTACAACCACTTTGTCCGATTAATACAAACGGAAAAAGTAGCCATTGAAGATCTTATCCCTTCAGATAAAATAGATGAGCTTGCTGCTGCTTTTAAAGGTTACAAAGAGGAGTCTTTGAATTCCTTAATGGAAAAACACGGAGATAAATTTAGTTGGGAAGAAGCAAAAATGTTTAAAGCTAGTTTAGAGTTATAATAAAAAAAACCGCCCTAAAAGGCGGTTTTATACTTTTATAAAGATTCAATTAAAATCCACGCTTCAGGATTTTCTTTTTCTCGAATTTGATTTTTAATTTTTTCAGCTTCAGTATAAGTTGAAAAACTTCCGTAAAGCACAGGATACAATCCGTGTTTGTTTCGAGCAATACGTTTGGCTTTGTATCCTTTTCGGCTTAAATCTTCAAAAACACGTTGTGCATTGTCTTGGTCTCTAAATGCTCCTGCCATTACATGATAAGGTAATTTGCCTTCTTTCACTGTAAGTGTTACAGCAGGAATTGGACTTTCAATGAAGAAAGTAGCTTCTTGTATTTTATTTTGTACTTGTCTTTGGACAGCAGTTTCCACAAGAATTTTTTGGGTTTCTATCTCATTTTGATAAATAGGGTAGCCCACCGTTCCTAAAAGCCCTAAACCTAAAACAAAAGCGGCGGCATATTTCAAGAAAGCATATTTGTTTTTATGTTCAGGAACAATTGAAATAACACTTGTTTCTTCCAAGTTTTCTAATTGTTGTTCAAAGATTTCTCTTTTCACTAGTGGAGCAACAAAAGGACTTAATCCAAAAGAACTACTTAAGTAATTGGTTTGATCGTAAGGCGTAAAAATTAAATTTCTATCCGCATTTAAGCAAAAATCTCCTACGTTTTTAATAGAGAAAACGCCTGTTTCTTGCAAAGTTTTTTTCCAATTGAACACTTCGTATTGAATAGCGCTTACAGCATATTCGTAAGATGTTTTCTCAGTTTGTGCAATATGATTAGCTAACAGCCCATCATTATTTTTTAAATAGGCATTGAAAGAAATTAGTTTTTTTGGAGGAAAAAACGAGTTGGAACTTTCCACTAGTTGAGCAGATTGTATTTCGGTTAAAAAAGCCCCAAAACCAGGTACAGTTACACATTGGTAACGATACAAAAGTTGCGCGATGTAATTTTCGATTTTCATAGTAACAAAGTTATGCAACGAAAATAGTTATCAAAATTTTATTCACAATTTTTATTAACAATCGACAAATTTTTTATAGCGATTTCTATTTCAGCGAGTTAATAATTTTGCTTTGTTTCAAAAATAAGAATGAAAAAGAGTTAGCCACTATTTTTTATCTCAAAATCGCGGACAAATCGCCATTTTTAATTACATTTAGATTCCAAATTTGCCCCCAAATGAATGACCAAGAATTATTTTACTTGCTAGCCTTACAACGCGTCGAGGGCGTTGGCGATATTATAGCCAAAAAATTACTAACTCATTTTGGCCATGCCGAAGCTGTTTTTAAAGCGAAATCATCGCAATTAGCTGCCATTGACGGAATAGGTAATGTGTTGTTGAAAAATTTTAAAGATCAATCAGTTTTTGCGAAAGCAGAAAGCGAATTACAATTCATTGCTTCCAATCAAATTACTGTAACTTCATTTCAAGATGCCGATTATCCAGAAAGTTTGAAACATTGTTTTGATAGTCCGCTAGTGTTATTTAGTTCGGGAACTATTGATATAAACAATAGGAAAATAATAAGTATTGTTGGTACCCGTCAAATCACTTCGTATGGCATCGAATTCTGTAGAAAATTCATTGAAGATTTGGCACCTTTGAATCCAGTTATTGTGAGCGGTTTTGCATATGGCGTAGACATTGTAGCGCACCAATTGGCTATGGAAAATAACCTCCAAACTATTGGAGTTGTGGCGCATGGATTGAACCAAATTTATCCCAAAGTACATAAAAAATATGTGGCCAAAATGGAAGAAAATGGCGGATTTATGACTGAGTTTTGGAGTACTTCTAATCCTGATAAAGAAAATTTTGTGCGAAGAAATCGGATTGTCGCAGGCATGACGGAGGCGACAATTGTGATTGAATCGGCAGAGCGCGGAGGGAGTTTAATCACAGCTAATATGGCAAATGATTACAATCGGGACGTGTTTGCAGTTCCAGGACGCGTGACAGACAAATACAGTCAAGGCTGTAATACACTGATTAAAACTCAAAAAGCACATGTGCTGACTAGTGCTGCTGATTTGATTTATATGCTGAATTGGGATTTGGAAAAAGCGGTGAAACCGGTGCAAAAGCAATTGTTTGTTACTTTGGATGAAGACGAACAAAAAATCTATGATTATCTGCTACAATCAGGAAAAGAACTATTAGACATTATAGCCCTAGAATGTGATTTCCCAATTTATAAAATTTCGGGGATCTTGTTGAATATGGAGCTGAAAGGCGTCATTAGACCGTTGCCGGGAAAGTTGTTTGAAGCGATTTAATATACGATTTACAATGTTTGATATACGATATTGGAACACAGATTGGAGAAATTTGAGAAATCAAAAAACCGTAATTTATTAAGAATTAAATAACTTAGAGACCTAGCGTCTTCGTGGCAAAAATTAATTTTCAAATCCCAACTTTTCTCTCACTTTTGCTAAAACACCATTTGCTACAGCACTTGCTTTTTGTGCGCCTTTTCGAAGCAATTCATCTACCTCGGTCAAGTTATTCATGTAGTAATTGTATTGTTCTCTTTCGGTTTTGAATTTTGCTATAATTAGTTCAAACAAAGCTTGTTTGGCGTGACCGTAACCGTAATTACCTCCTAAATAATTGGCTTTCATAGCTTCGATTTCAGTTTCTGAAGCTAAGAGTTTATAAATAGCAAAAGCATTGCAAGTATCTGGATTTTTAGGATCTTCTAAAGGAGTACTGTCGGTTTCAATACTCATAATTTGCTTGCGCAACGCTTTATCGTCTAAGAAAATATTGATCACATTATTGGCCGACTTACTCATTTTTCCGCCATTGGTACCCGGAATCAACATGCTGTCCTCTTGAATTTTGGCTTGTGGAATTACAAAAGTTTCACCCATTTGATGATTAAAACGAGAAGCCACATCGCGTGTGATTTCAAGGTGTTGTAATTGGTCTTTTCCCACAGGAACAAACTCCGCATCATACAATAAAATATCAGCTGCCATTAACATTGGGTACGAAAATAATCCAGCATTTACATCGTCTAAGCGATCTGATTTATCTTTGAAAGAGTGTGCCAAAGTCAAGCGTTGGAACGGAAAAAAACAACTCAAATACCAAGATAATTCGGCTGTTTGAGGTACATCGGATTGACGGTAAAAAACGACTTTGTCCACATTTAGTCCACAAGCTAACCAAGCCGCTGCCGTACTGTAGGTATTGGCACGTAAGGTTTCGCCATTTTTTATTTGGGTAACCGAATGCAAATCAGCAATGAAAAGAAAGGATTCGTTTGCTGGGTTATTGGATAATTCAATTGCAGGAATGATCGCGCCTAATAAGTTCCCTAAATGGGGAGTTCCTGTACTTTGAACTCCTGTAAGTATTTTTGCCATTGTTGTTTTTTCTTGTGTACAAAGTTCGCAAAGTTTGCTTCATTTTCACAAGCTTTCCCGTGATTTTTTAAGTCTGTTGGATTTTTGTTTAATGAAAAGTAGTCTGAAGTACTTTTAACATGGTGGGAGTAGACCAAGTTCCGGCTATGGTTTTTCTTCTGACAGTAAATTCGGGATGCGTCTTATCTTTTTGGGAAGAAAGAATAAAAGCCAGTTTGAAATTTTCGGACTTGAGTTTTAAAATCGTGGTTTGATTCCATAAACCAAAAGGGTACGAAAAATAATTAACCGGTTTGCCAATCAAGTTTTCCAATTGTTTCCGAGGGGCAATTAATTGCTTCTTCCAGTCGGCTTCGTTATAGCGAGTGACAGCAGTGTGATCCCAGGTGTGCAGACCAATAGTATGACCTATTTGGGATAGTTTTTTAATTTGATTTTTAGTCATATAGCCTGACTTTCCGATGGAAACGGTCATAATAAAAAACACGCCTTTAAAGTTGTATTTGTTCATTTCGGCTACCGCCAAAGTAAATTGTTCTGCCCTAGTATCATCAAATGTAAGCATAATTGGTTTTGGCGGTAACGGAGTGTTGTGTATTAAATAATTATACAATTCATCGGGTGAAATGGTGTGGTAATCGTTATCATGTAAAGCTTTCATTTGTTCTGCAAATCGTGTTGGAGTAGTGGTGTAGGTTTTGACATTGGGACTGGCTTTGGCACTAAAATTTTTAATATTGTGGTAGCATAAAATGGGTACTTCTTTTTTGTTATTTGGTACGGTAGGACAAGACCAACCGACTGTAGAAAAGGAAAAAATAATATATAAAATAAGGCTGTTTTTCATCATTATTGGTATTGAATGTAAATGGGTTTAGGTTTGAATCGGAGTAGTTCTTCAGGCGAATAAAGCCCAGCACTATTGCCTTTGGTATCGTTTTTATAAAACAATTTGAACCCTGTAAATTGAACCGGTTCTTTAAAAATGTAGTCGTGATAGGTTGATTTTTTCAAGGTTTTGTTACCAAAACCATCCATGTTCATCACGACTTGAACTTCTGGAAGCGGCTTGATTTTTTGATAATCAGTAACCATATTTTGAGTAAATCGATGCACAATTAGAACTTTTGGAGGGAGATGATTTTCGCGAACAATTTTCGCTAAAAACTCAATCGCATAATTAATGTCCTTTGCCGAATACGTTCCTATTGTTGCCCCTGGTGGATTTTCGTTTTTCATTGAAAATTCAGGATCAATCCCTAAATGGACAAAAGGTAGTTGCAAATATTTAGTTAACGTAGGCAATTCATTTTCTAACGTACTGTGTCCCACTTGTACATCTAAAAAAATCAAGCCATTGATTTCTTTTGCCCAACCTACTACAATATCTATTTGATGATGAGGCATTCGTAAGCGGTGCAAATCGTTTTTACCATGCGTGTTTTGTGCAGTAATAGCGATGTAATGTAGTGCTGGAATTGTGATTACAGAAGCGTCGGCTCTGCGCCATCGACTTATTTCTGACTGAAGTTTTTGTAACATTTGTTTTTTGGGAAGTTCACCCAAGACTCCCATATGTTTAGAATATAAATTTCCGTAAAACGCAATAATCCGATGATAAGGTAAGATGGCTCCGCCTAATGGATAAACCGTTTTTGCAGGCCAACGACCCGAAGCGTCTTTGTTGCTTAATGCTCTAAGGCGTAGTTTATAATCAGCGGTATCAATTGAAGTGTTAAGATATTTTTTCACAACGGAATCAACCGTTACGGTTTCTTTATTAACTAACGCAGGTGCTGTGCGTGCTTTTTCACAACTGCCTACTAATAGTACAACAGCCAAAAACAACAGCAAAACCAGCACCTGTTTCATTAGTTTAATTTCCTTTTAACTAAAAGTACAATTGATTTTTTACACCCGAATGTATTTCTGACCAATGTCATTTATTTTCGTTAAAAGGCATAAAAAAAGACCTAATCACTTAGGTCTTTTTGTTTTTCTAATGTTTTTATACTATTTCTCTAAATAACTATTATTTTCTAGTTTCACATCCGCCATTAAACCACTTGGGTCGATTGTAATTTTTTTGATGTTTGATTTAGGTTGAGCTATAGTAAATTCAAAAGTAGGATATGCCCATGCCCAGTCGTTTAAAATTGTTCTTTTGATGTTTGGTGTTGGGTTTTCTTTTTCAAAACTCATCATACGCAATGGAATATAAAAGCTTTCTGAAGTACCATCAGTATATTCTACTAATACATCTATTGGCATTGGCATTCTACCCATTCGTTCTAAGGTTATAGAAGTTGCCCTTATATTATCTTTTACTTCTTTAATTCCGTAATCGATAGTATTGGTTGTTTCAGTCCAGTCTAACAAATACCAATCCAAATTAGCCCCTGTAACGCGTTCTGCAGAACGTTTTACATCATTAGGTGTTGGGTGTTTGAATTTGAAATCGTTAAAGTAACGTTTCAACGTTTCTTTTAATTTCTCTTGCCCAATGACATAGCCTAATTGCGACAAGAAGATACTTCCTTTTACATAAGACGAAATGCTGTACGAGCGGTTTTCGTCATAACGATCGCCGTGAGTACTTTGTGGTTGTTCTTTACCTGATTCTACTAATTTGGCATAGGCCATATAACTTCCTTTGAATGGATTAGCCACTTTCTTTTCAGCAAATTCGTTGAGCGCTAAATCTTCAATAAACGAGGTAAACCCTTCGTCCATCCACGGGTGTTTAGACTCGTTAGAGGCTAAAATATGTTGAAACCAAGAATGCGCTAACTCGTGAGCGGCGGTTCCCGAAATACCTTCAAAGGTTCCGTTTCCAAGCATCAAGGTACACATAGCATATTCCATTCCTCCATCACCACCTTGAATAAAAGAATATTGTTTGTACGGATAGTTCCCCACAGTAGTATTGTAAAATCCCATTACTTTAACCATTAACGGCTCTAGTTTTTTCCAATTCTCGATGATAGCAGGATTGTTTTTATATAAAAAGTGAATCGCCACATCGTTTGGTCCTTGAACCACATCGTGAAGGTAGTTTTTGTCGGCAGCCCAAGTAAAATCGTGTACATTTGGCGCTACAAAATGCCATGTTAGGGTTTTAGTTTTTTTAGGAGTTGCTACGGTAGTTCCAGCCTCTTGATACCCGTGTCCAATTTCGTTTGGGTTTTGTAAATATCCAGATCCTCCTAGAGTATACTCTTTATCAATGGTTATTTTGACATCAAAATTCCCCCAAACGCCATGAAACTCTCTCGCAATGTAGGGGTCAGCATGCCAACCTTCAAAATCGAATTCGGCCAATTTTGGATACCATTGTGCCATGGATAATTCCACTCCTTCAGCATTATTTCTTCCAGATCGGCGAATTTGAATAGGTACTTGACCGTAAAAATCAAGGGTGAAAGTTGTTTTAGAATTGGGTAAAATTGGCTTTGCCAAAGTCACTTCCAAAACAGTTCCTACTTCTTTTGCCAAAGCATTTTGTCCATCTTGTTTGAAATTAGCAATGTGTAAATACCCAATTTCATTTGGTTTCAAGGTTTTGATTCGGCTTTCTTTTACCTCTGTATCGCCGACTTTTATTTTGCGAACCATTCTTGCGTCTGGATCTTTGATACTTTGAATGCGAGCATCCATTTCGCTACCCGGTTGAAAAGCATTATTATACAAATGGTAGTACACTTTTTTTAAGGTGTCTGACGAATTATTAGTGTACACTAATTCCTGTTTTCCTTTGTATTGATAGGTTTTTACGTCCATCGCTACGTCCATTTTGTAATCAACATGTTGTTGCCAATAGGGCACATTTTGTGCTATTCCAGCTCCAAATGTAAAGGAGATTAAAACGGTTAAAAGCGCTTTTTTCATAGGTTTAATATAAAAAAGGAAGGGCTTAGCCCTTCCAAGTTAGGTTTTGATTATAATTATTTTTTAGATAATTTTTCAGCCATTTGTAATGCGTTATATGCATTTACCATTTTTCCGGATTTAGAAAGCGCCGAAAAAGGTCTGGTATCAGCAGGCTTACCGCCCACAATTACGTCGCTTTCAATAGCCACTCCAGAATCCATCAAAATATGTTTTACTTGTTTAGCCGATAATTTTGGATAGTACGAACGAATTAATGCGGCTACCCCAGCTACGTTAGGCGACGCCATCGAAGTTCCTTGTAAATGACTATAAGTGTTTTTTGGCGTGGTAGCATAGATTTTTACTCCAGGAGCAAAAACATCTACGTTAATTTTTCCAATGTTAGAAAAACGAGCCACTACTTTGTTACCTATTTCAAAGTTCAAGGCGCCAACTGTGATAAAATTGTCTGCAAACTCCGACACTTTATCTGCAGAATCATTTGGATAATTATCGTTGTAATCAATGTCTTTGGCATCATTACCTGCTGCGTGAACAATTAACACATCTTTCTTTTCGGCGTATTTAATTGCATCGTAAACCCATTGTTTGTGAGGAGAAAAAGGTTTTCCAAAGCTTCCATTGATAACTTTAGCTCCATTATCTACAGCATAGCGTATTCCCAAAGCAATGTCTTTGTCGTATTCGTCTCCATCAGGTACGGCACGAACCGTTAAAATTTTAACATTAGTAGCTATTCCGTCTCCTCCGATATTGTTATTTCTAACTTGAGCCACAATTCCGGCAACGTGAGTGCCATGACGCGCTTCTTCTTTGTCAGGTCCAATTACATTATTGTTGCCATATTTAGTATTGTTAATATCATTTGGATTGTCTCCTAAAATTTTTCGGTAATCCGTTTTAAGATTATCTCCGTTCAACAAAGACACGAATTCTTCAAATTGTTTTTGTACGGCTTCTTTTAATTCGGCAATTGGCATACCAAAAGACAGCATTTTTTGCATATCGGCTTTACTTTTTTGGATTGCGGGATCGGTTGAATTAATTGCGTTGATTTCTTCGGCGGTATAGGTTGGCTTTCCAAGATGTTTGCTTATTGTAGCATCCCCTTCGGCAAGAGTAGTTAGCATTTGTTCCATACGCGCCTTGCCTTGAGTAGCTTCGGAAACTTTTTTATCGTTCATTGCCTTAGCAGCTAAATAGGTTTTTTCATCAACTAGCGATTTGTCTTTGATGATGCGTTCGTATTCTAGGTTTTCTTTAGTGATATCACCAAGGAAGTTCCATCCGTGAATATCGTCAACGTATCCATTTTTGTCATCGTCAATTCCGTTTCCAGCAATTTCTTTTTTATTGGTCCAAACTACCGATTTTAAATCTTCGTGTTCAATATCTACTCCAGAGTCAACAATACCCACAATAACAGGAACTCCTTTTTTTCCTTTTAATAGTTCGGCATAGGCCTTGTCTACACTCATGCCTGGGATAGTGTCTTTGGCTAAATCCAAATGACTCCAACGATTCAATTCAGTTTCTGTTAATTTTGTTTTTTTAGTAACCGTTTGCGCATTAGTAGAAAGCGACAAACCAGCCATCACAATGAGTGATACAAAAGAAATATTTATTTTTTTCATCGTATTGGTTTTTAATGATTATTCAAAAATACTTTTATTTAGGTCAATTTATAATAACGATTAACTTTATTTTAATATCTGTTCTGCTGTAAATACTTCTTTTAAACGAACACCCTTTTCCGTTTTTTCGACTGTAATGATTTCGTTATGCGCATCGTGTTGCAAGAATAAATAATAATTATTTTCGGCTGCGGCATTCATAAACTTTGTTTTTTCAGGCATTGTCAAAAGTGGACGCGTGTCGTATCCCATTACATACGGAATCGGAATGTGTCCCGCTGTTGGCAATAAATCCGCACAAAAAACAATCGTTTTATCTTGGTATTGTAGGTGCGGAATCATTTGTTTTTCAGTATGACCATCAACAAATAAAATTCCAAAACCTAATTCAGATTGCACTAAATAATCCTCTTCAGGTCTTTGAATAAAATGCAATTGCCCACTCTCTTGCATCGGGATAATATTTTCTTTTAAGAACGATGCCTTTTCTCTCACATTCGGTTCTGTGGCCCATTGCCAATGGTTTTCGTTGCTCCAAAACACAGCATTTTTAAAGGCAGGTTCATAACCTGTTCGGTCTTTGTTCCATTGTATACTTCCTCCACAGTGGTCAAAATGCAAATGCGTCATAAACACATCGGTAATATCATCGCGATGAAAACCATATTTTGCTAAAGATTTGTCTAACGAATGTTTTCCCCAAAGGGAATAATAGCCAAAAAACTTGTCTGATTGTTTGTTACCCATTCCGGTGTCAATTAAAATTAATCGATTCTCATCTTCGATTAACAAACTGCGTGCGGCAATGTCAATTAAATTATTTTCGTCGGCAGGATTGGTTTTGTTCCAAATAGTTTTTGGCACCACACCAAACATAGCGCCGCCATCGAGTTTAAAATTTCCTGTTTCTATTGGGTATAGTTTCATAGGTCAAGTTGTTATAAATCTTTGCAAATTACTAAATAGTTTGATTCCAATGTCCGGGATAAATTTTTTCTATGCGAACATTAGTTATAAAAATCTTATTGCGCATGGCAATTCCTTTAAAAGGTATTATCTTTGCTCTTTATTTAGAAAAAATAAAAATAACAATATTCAACACATGATAAAAGTTTCAGATACAGCAAGCAAAAAAATCATCGAAATGATGACAGAAGATGGCTTTGATGCTACTCAAGATTATGTTCGCGTGGGCGTAAAGAGTGGCGGTTGTTCAGGCTTGTCTTATGAATTGAAATTTGATAAAGAATTGACCGAAAACGACAAAGTTTTTGAAGATAACAATGTAAAAATTGCGGTAGAAAAAAAATCATTTTTGTACTTAGCAGGAACGGTTTTGGAATTTTCAGGAGGGTTAAACGGCAAAGGATTTGTATTTAATAATCCTAACGCAACCAGAACTTGTGGGTGCGGAGAGTCTTTTTCTTTATAGTTTAAAAAAAATACAATGTCAAAATACACGGAAGACGATTTAAAAATTGAACTCGAAAATAAGGAGTACGAGTACGGGTTTTATACTGAATTAGATTCGGAAACTTTTCCCGTTGGCTTAAATGAAGATATTATTAGAGCCATCTCTCAGAAAAAGGAAGAACCACAATGGATGACCGATTGGCGTATTGAAGCTTTTCGTGCTTGGGAGCAAATGGAAGAACCAGAATGGGCTAATGTTCATTATGAAAAACCCGACTTTCAAGCCATTTCTTATTATTCGGCACCTAAAAAAGCAGATCCTAACAAAACGTTAGACGATGTTGACCCAGAACTTTTGGCGATGTACAAAAAATTAGGAATCTCTGTCGACGAGCAAAAAAAATTGAACAATGTTGCCATGGACATTGTCGTAGATTCAGTTTCTGTAGCGACAACATTCAAAAAAACATTAGCAGAGAAAGGGATTATTTTCATGAGTATTTCTGAAGCCATTCGTGAATATCCTGAATTGGTTCAAAAATATTTAGGAACCGTTGTTCCGCAAAAAGATAATTTTTATGCCGCATTGAATTCGGCAGTGTTTTCAGATGGATCCTTCTGTTATATTCCAAAAGGAGTGAAATGTCCAATGGAATTATCAACGTATTTCCGAATCAATCAAGCAGGAACGGGGCAGTTTGAACGAACATTGTTAATTGCTGACGAAGGTAGTTATGTAAGTTACCTAGAAGGTTGTACAGCTCCGAGTCGTGACGAAAACCAATTGCACGCTGCCGTTGTAGAATTAATTGCCATGGAAGATGCTGAAATTAAATATTCTACAGTTCAAAACTGGTATCCTGGGAATAAAGAAGGAAAAGGAGGAGTCTTTAACTTTGTAACCAAAAGAGGGTTGTGCGAAAAAAACGCCAAAATTTCTTGGACTCAGGTAGAAACAGGATCTGCCGTAACTTGGAAATATCCTTCGGTAGTTTTGAAAGGAGACAATTCGGTAGGCGAATTTTATTCGATTGCTGTAACTAATAATTTCCAACAAGCTGATACAGGAACGAAGATGATCCATTTGGGTAAAAACACCAAATCAACGATTATTTCTAAGGGAATCTCGGCAGGAAAGTCACAAAACAGTTACCGAGGGTTGGTGCAAATTAGCCCCAGAGCAGACAATGCTCGTAACTTTTCGCAATGCGACTCGTTGTTGATGGGTAACAGTTGCGGTGCACATACGTTTCCGTACATCGAAAGTAAAAATCCATCTGCTAAAATAGAACACGAAGCGACCACAAGTAAAATTGGCGAAGACCAAGTGTTTTATTGTAACCAACGAGGCATTCCAACAGAGAAAGCTATTGCTTTAATCGTAAACGGATTTAGCAAGGACGTTTTGAATAAATTGCCAATGGAATTTGCTGTTGAAGCACAAAAATTACTAGAAATTTCGCTAGAAGGAAGCGTCGGGTAAACGCAAAGAATCGTAACACTTTAATGGTTTAAAATAAAAGAATAAAATGTTAAAAATAAGCAATCTACACGCTTCAATTGGCGATAAAGAAATATTAAAAGGAATCAATCTTGAGGTAAAAGCAGGAGAAGTTCACGCCATTATGGGACCAAACGGCGCTGGTAAAAGCACCTTGTCTTCCATTATTGCTGGAAACGAAAATTATGAAGTTACTGAAGGAGAGATCTTTTTAGATGGTGAAGAATTAGCAGATTTGGCACCTGAAGAAAGAGCACACAAAGGGGTGTTTTTGTCATTTCAATATCCGGTAGAAATCCCAGGGGTTTCGGTAACTAATTTCATCAAAACAGCCATCAACGAAAAGCGTAAAGCCAATGGTCAAGAAGAAATGCCGGCTAACGAAATGCTGAAATTAATTCGTGAAAAATCCGAATTATTGGAAATGGACAGAAAGTTTTTGTCACGTTCTTTAAACGAAGGTTTTTCGGGTGGAGAAAAGAAACGTAATGAGATTTTTCAAATGGCAATGTTAGAGCCTAAAATTGCTATTTTGGACGAAACAGATTCTGGTTTGGATATCGATGCCTTACGAATTGTAGCCAATGGCGTAAATAAATTAAAAAACTCAAACAATGCCGTTTTAGTGATTACGCACTACCAACGTTTGTTAGACTATATTGTTCCTGACTTTGTCCATGTTTTGATGGACGGAAAAATCGTAAAATCAGGTACTAAGGAATTGGCTTTAGAGCTAGAAGAAAGAGGTTACGACTGGATTAAGGAAGAGTTGGTTTAAAATGTTTTCCGTTTTCTGTTTTCCGTTTTTGAACGGACAACCAACAACGGACAACCGATAACTTTAAAAAATGGAATTAAAAGAAAAATTACTATCGTCTTTTATGGCTTTTGAAGAGGGCGTTGATGTTCAAACTGAACTTCATGACGTGCGGACTTCGGCTATAAAAAACTTTGAAAATAAAGGTTTCCCTACGAAGAAAGATGAGGCTTGGAAATACACTTCTTTGAACGCAATTCTAAAGAAAGATTTTAGTGTATTCCCAAAAAACGAAGTGACGATTGAGTTCAAGGATGTGAAAAAATACTTTTTGCATGAAATTGACACCTACAAAGTGGTGTTTATTGATGGAGTTTTCAGTTCACATTTGTCTTCTACTACTCATGACGGGATTGATGTTTGTTTGATGTCTTCGGCATTAACAAAACCCAAATATAAAATGGTAATTGATACCTATTTTAACCAAATTGCCAGCAAGGATGAAAGTTTAACTTCTTTAAATACGGCTTTCGCCAATGAAGGAGCTTATATTAATATTCCAAAAAGCAAAGTGGCCGATAAACCAATTGAGATTATGTATTTCTCTACGGGTTCAGAAGCAGCGCTTTTGGTGCAGCCAAGAAACTTGGTTATTGTAGGAGAAAATTCGCATGTTCAAATTATTGAGAGACACCAATGCTTGAATGAAAATGCAGTTTTGACGAATTCAGTTACTGAGATTTTTGCTCAAAAACGTGCCATCGTAGATTACTACAAAATTCAAAACGATGAATTAGAAGCGAACTTGATTGACAACACCTACGTGTCTCAAAAACAAGAAAGCCACGTTTCAGTACAAACCTTTTCTTTTGGAGGAAATTTGACTCGAAACAAC
>JACCDV010255311.1_pt1 | contig 22563 bp, 20 predicted proteins | sample 7446131 | NCBI WGS metagenome assembly JACCDV01 (sample SAMN15323448, study PRJNA562643) | freshwater metagenome | isolation source: river surface water | place: USA:Blue River Watershed | collected 2017-08-17
AACAGATCTGGTACCTGCTGCAAATGGTGGTCGGCGACCACCATTTGAACCTGCGCGCCACCAACCACCCGGAGTTCGACGCCTGGCGCTGGAACGACTATTGGGTTCCGCTGGATGTGGTGGTGGAGTTCAAGCGCGGCGTGTACGAAATGGCCCTGACCGAGCTGGTGCGTTTTTTGCCGCGCGGCGACCGCCATAACCGCTACCTGCGCAGCGGAGGAGGGCGCACCGCCCGTGCGGAAGGCGACATGCAGTCGCTGGCGACCCCCAGGCCGCCGCACCTGGAGCTGCCGCCTGGTGCCAGTTTTGATCCAGATCCCCAAGGCTGAGTTTCCAACCCGGCCTTGTCGCTTGACGGCGGTTTGTTCTATGTGAGCCACCTGACGGTGCAGCCGTGTGTATTTTCGAAAAATGGGCGCCCATCTGTCCCATTTGTTGAAAACTTGCGGAGCACACCATGTACCGATTCATGCGAACAGTCCAGGCCAAAAACGCGGCCTATGTAGCCCCTGCTGTGGCCTTTGCTGCTGACATCTGCGCTTATGTCAACAAGACCTACCAGGTCAAGATGCAGTTTGGCATCGAGGTGTTTGATCGGGCGCGCATTCACTGGTTCATGGAGATGGACAGCATTGACCAGTCTCTGGCCATGAACAAAGCCCTGCTCAAGGACGCCGAGTATCAGAAGAAGCTGGAAGAGGGTAAATCGCTCTGGGTCAAAGGCAGCATGAAAGACACGCTGGTCAGTCTGCCCGGCTAAGCGCACAGAAAGCGATAGCTTCAAACGAAACAGCCCGGCCAATCACTGGCCGGGCTGGTCGGGAAGCACGGGAGGATTCCCGACAGGATGCCCAAGGAAAGAAGACCGTTTCCAGGGGCGAGGCACATGCATGTACCTCATGGATGCAGCCTCAGTCGCCTGAAAGCTGCTTGGTCAATGTAGTGCCGCAGGGCCGGGCCGTCAAGCCTGTCAGAATGTTGGGTGTGCTCAGTACATCCAGCTGGCCTGCAGCCCAGCCAACAGCATGCCCACCAGTTGCAACACCAGCAGCAGGGCCAGGGGCGCCAGATCCACACCGCCGATGGGCGGTACCACCCGGCGCACCGGGGCGAGCCAGGGTAGCGCCAGGCGATCGGTCATCTGGAACAGGTAAGTGCCGGGCTGTAGCCAAGACATCAAGGCATGCACCAGCACCAAGGCGCTGACTGCGGACACCGTCAACTGCAGCAGGCCCACCAGGCTGACCAGGGGCAAGAGCCCGATTTGACCTCGGCCACCGGCCAGCAGCCAGAGCAAAAAGAACTGAAGGGACTTGATCAGCCAGGCAGCCACCAGGCTGGACAGATCCCAGCGTGCGCGCGCAGGGATCATCCTGCGCAGCGGCAGGACGATCCAGTCGGTCATGGCAAACACAAAGCGACCCAAAGGCGGGTTGAAAGGGATGCGCTGTGCCTGCATGGCCAGCCTAAGCAGGCAAGTACCGGCCACCAGACTGGCCATCACATCCAGTACAAGGCTGGCCATCTGGTAGATCATGTGGACTCTCCCCCGTGTTGGTGCCTGATGGGCAGGCAAATGACGTGCGATGATAGCGGCATGCATCCTGACCCCGGCCAGAACAGCGCAAACCCAGAAAGCCTGCCCTTGTTTCCGTTGGGCACGGCGGTGTTCCCGGGGAGCCTGCTGCCCTTGCAGATTTTCGAGCTGCGCTACCTGCAGATGATCGGTGAATGTGAGCGCCAGGGTACGCATTTTGGCGTGGTGACTTTGACCCGTGGCGGTGAAGTGCATCAGCCGGGCCAGCCCGCAGAACTGTTTGAGCCTGTCGGTACCCGCATGCAGCTGGTCAGCGTTCGACGACCTCGACCCGGCCTTGTGCTCATCTGGTGCCGTGCGCTCGACACTTTTGTCGTGAAGCAGACCCACCAGCGCAGCGATGGCCTGTGGCGCGGTGAGGTGGACAAGCTGGCCCCTGAGCCCGACCTGGCGGTACCCCAGCATCTGCGTTATTTGTCGGATCAGATGCGGGACGCCTTGCAGCGCCTCCAGGACGATGCCATGGATCCGCAGCCCTGGCCCCAACCTTGGCAGCTGGACGAGTGCAGCTGGCTGTCCTACCGCTGGTGTGAACTGCTGCCCCTGCCGACAGCCATGAAATACCGACTGCTGGCCCTGCGCGAGCCCTTGATGCGACTTGAACTGATTGGGGACATGGTCACGCCGTAGTCCTCGTCGCGCTCGGATCCCCCTGGCTCTGGCGCCTTAAAATAGGAGGTTTTGTGCATCTGGGCAGCACCCTTGCCCCCATGCCTTCCATCTCTGCACCGCCTGGCACGACCAGGTTACACGCCATGTCTGAACAGAATGCCTCCCCCGCCGCCGCCCAAGACGAGAACCAGCTGATCGCCGAGCGCCGCGAAAAACTCAAGGCCCTGCGCCAGGCGCAGGCTGAAGGCAAAGGCGTGGCCTTCCCCAACGACTTCAAGCCCCAGCACCACGCCGAAGAACTGCACGGCCAGTACGGCGAGACCGCGCCCGAGGCCCTCAATGGCGAAGGCGCGACCAAAGTCCAGGTGTCGATTGCCGGTCGCATGATGCTCAAGCGTGTCATGGGCAAGGCCAGCTTTGCCACGCTGCAGGACGCCACCGGCCGCATCCAGGCCTACATCACCCGTGACGATGTGGGTGAAGAGGTCTACAACGGCTTCAAGCACTGGGATCTGGGCGACATCATTGGCATTGAGGGCCATCTGTTCAAGACCCGTACGGGCGAGCTGTCGGTGCACGCCACCCGCATCCGCCTGCTCACCAAGAGCCTGCGCCCCATGCCCGACAAGTTCCACGGCGTTGCGGATCAGGAAGTCAAATACCGCCAGCGCTATGTCGATCTGATGACGGATGAGACTGCCCGCAAGCGCTTTGCCGCCCGCTCGCGCGCCGTCAGCGGCATCCGCGAATTCATGGTGCAGCATGGCTTCCTCGAGGTCGAAACCCCGATGCTCCACCCCATTCCGGGCGGCGCCAACGCGCGTCCCTTTGTGACGCACCACAACGCGCTCGACCAGGAAATGTTCCTGCGCATCGCGCCCGAGCTCTACCTCAAGCGCCTGCTGGTGGGCGGTTTCGAGCGCGTGTTCGAAATCAACCGCAACTTCCGTAACGAAGGCATCTCGGTGCGTCACAACCCCGAGTTCACCATGATGGAGTTCTATGCGGCCTACTGGAACTACCAGGACCTGATGGGCTTCACCGAGCAACTGATTCGCGACGCTGCCATGAACGCGGCGGGCACCCTGGAGCTGAGCTATGGCGGTCGTCCGGTCGATCTGTCCAAGCCCTTTGCCCGCATGACGATCCGCGAGGCCATTTATGCCCACACCGAGGCTGGCGCCCATGTGGACGACGCAGCCTGGCTGATCGGTCAGCTCAAGAAGCTGGGCATGACCGAAGAAAAGGACAAGCTGTCCGCGCGCAGCCTGGCCAGCCTGCAGGTGCTTTACTTCGAGGAAACGGTGGAAGACAAGCTCTGGGAGCCGACCTTCATCATGGAGCACCCGACCGAGATCAGCCCCTTGGCCCGCGCCAATGACAGCCGCCCCGAGGTGACCGAGCGTTTCGAGCTCTACATCACGGGCCGCGAGTTCGGCAACGGTTTCAGCGAATTGAACGACGCCGAAGACCAGGCCGCGCGCTTCCATGCCCAGGTGGCGGCCAAGGACGGCGGTGACGACGAAGCCATGTTCTTTGACCACGACTTCGTTCGCGCCCTCGAATACGGCATGCCGCCCGCCGGCGGCTGCGGCATCGGCATCGACCGCCTGATGATGCTGCTCACCGACAGCCCCAGCATCCGCGACATCATCCTGTTCCCGGCCCTGCGACGCGAGCACGATCTGGCCTGATGTGGCCTGCGCCGGTTGATGCCGTTCGGGTGGCTTTCCCTTCATGAGCAAAGCCTTTACCCGCGAGACCGATCAGACCGATGACGAGGACTTCGGCCTGCCAGCGCTGCCTTCGGGCACGCGCAACTACATCACGCCCGCAGGCTACGCGCGCCTGCGCGCCGAGTTGCTGGACCTGATCGACAACGAACGGCCCAAAGTGGTGGAGGTGGTGCACTGGGCGGCGAGCAACGGTGACCGCTCCGAAAATGGTGACTATCTTTATGGCAAGAAACGCCTGCGCGAGATCGACCGCCGCATCCGTTTCCTGACCAAACGCCTGGAGATCGCCGAAGTTACCGATCCATCGCTGCACCACGGCAACGATCAGGTGTTCTTTGGTGCCACGGTCACTTATGCAGAGGCCAATGGCGCCGAGAGGACAGTGACCATCATGGGGATGGATGAGGCCGATGCCTTGAAGGGGCAGGTGAGCTGGATTTCTCCGATTGCGCGAACCCTGCTCAAGTCGCGCGTGGGCGATGAGCTCAAGCTCGTCACCCCTACGGGTGTCATTGACATCGAGGTGCTGGAGGTTGAGTACCCCACCCCTGTGTGAGGGTCAGGCTCGCGGCAGCAGGCGTTCGGCCTGAATGACCGAGGGAGTGCGCTTGAGTTGGCGCAGCACCGCTTCCAGGTGATGGGTGTCGCGCACCGACAGCACAAAACGCAGATCGGCGGTGTCCTGGGCCGTTTCCTGGCCCATGTCGACGTGCACGATATCGGCCTCTGCACTGGCCATGGCACCTGCGACACGCGCCAGTACACCTTTGCCATTGACCACCGTGACTTCAACGGCTGTTTCAAAACTGCGCACGGGTTCGTCGGACCATTCCACACCGATGAAGCGCTCGCTGTCCTTTTGTTGCAGTTTGCGCGCGCTGCTGCATTCGCTGCGGTGCACAGCCAGGCCTTCACCCCGGCCCAGATAGCCCACGATCTCGTCGCCGGGCACCGGACGGCAGCAGCGGCTGTAGACCACCGAGGCGTTTTCGCTGCCGTCAAGGGTGATCGCGCCTTGTGACACCGTCTCGTGCGCTGTGAAGCGCTCGCGGGTCATCAGCAAGGCGTCCGGGCGCTGGCCTTGTTCACCCAGCAGCACCACGATGCGCTTGGCCACGATGCTGGCAATGCGCTTGCCCAGGCCAATGTCCATGAGCAGGTCGGCCCGGTTGCGGTTGCCGGTAAAGCGCAGCAGCTTGTCCCACAGGGGCTGCAGTGCGGGATCGTCTCCAGGAATGTGGTCGATGCCTTCTGCACGCAATGCCTGACCCAGCAGCTTTTCACCCAGCTCGGTCGACTCTGTCTGTGCCATGGTCTTGAGGTGGTGCCGGATCTTGGATCGGGCACGCCCGGTGCGCACAAAGCCCAGCCAGGCTGGATTGGGGGACGATACGGGCGCGGTGATGATTTCCACCACATCCCCGTTTTTCAGTTCGGTGCGCAGCGGAACCTGGTCGCCATTGATGCGCGCAGCCATGGCGTGATCACCCACATTGCTGTGAATGGCGTAAGCAAAGTCCACTACCGTGGCGCCTCGCGGCAGGGCCATGATCTGGCTCTTGGGCGTGAACACATAGACCGCATCGGGGAACAGGTCCACCTTGACGTGGTCCCAGAATTCGGCGGCGTCGCGGGTTTCGCTCTGGATGTCGAGCAAGGACTGCAGCCACTGTGTGCCCAAGCGTTCGGACTGGGCGTTGGCGGCACTGTTGGCCTTGTAGAGCCAGTGGGCGGCCACACCGGCTTCGGCTACCAGGTGCATGGCTTCGGTGCGGAACTGGAATTCGACGTTCACGCCCGCAGGGCCCACCAGCGTGGTGTGCAGCGACTGGTAACCGTTGACCTTGGCGATCGCGATGTGGTCCTTGAACTTGCCCGGCACCGGCTTGTAGAGCTGATGCAGCAGCCCCAGCGCGGTGTAGCAGTCGATCACCCCGGGCACGATGACCCGGAAACCGTAGATGTCGGTGACCTGGGCAAAGCTCAGGTGCTTGCTGTCCATCTTCTGGTAGATGGAGTAAAGCGTTTTCTCCCGGCCACTGATGCGCACCTGCATCCCCGCCTGCCGGAACACCTCTTCGACTTCGGTCTGGACTTTCTGGATCAGGTCGCGACGGCGGTTGCGGGCGCGGGCCACGGCCTTGGTCAGCACCGCATAGCGCCAGGGCATGAGGTGGCGGAAGGACAAGTCCTGCAATTCGCGATAAATCTGGTTGAGGCCCAGACGGTGCGCGATGGGGGCGTAGATTTCAAGCGTTTCGGACGAGATGCGGCCCCACTTGCTGCGCGGCATGTCGCCCATGGTGCGCATGTTGTGGGTGCGATCGGCCAGCTTGATCAGGATGACGCGCACGTCGCGCGCCATGGCCAGCAGCATCTTGCGAAACGACTCGGCCTGGTTTTCTTCGCGGGTGTTGAATTCGAGCTTGTCGAGCTTGGTCAGTCCATCCACCAGTTCCGCCACTGGTGCGCCGAATTTCTCGACCAGCTCCGCCTTGGTGACGCCGCAGTCTTCCATGCTGTCGTGCATGAGGGCGGCCGCCAGGGCCTGGGCGTCCAGCTTCCACTCGGTGCACAAGGCTGCCACGGCGATCGGGTGGGTGATGTAGGGCTCGCCGCTTTTTCGTGTCTGACCCAGGTGGGCCTCGTCGGCAAAGCGGTAGGCGCGCCGCACCAATTCCACGTCTTGCGGGCTCAGGTAGTCCAGCCGATCCACCAGGGCCGCAAAGCTGGCGGCAGCTGCATTGGCCGCAGCAGGGCCTGCCGGCTGCGGGCGGGCCGGCGGCAGGGTCGACGGGGGCACGATGGCGCTCATGTCATTAATATTAACGGTTTGGTACCCAGCCTCCGAATGGACACAAAAAAGCCCCATCGAAGGGGCTCTGTGTCAGAGGGCGCTTGGCCCTGGGCTCAGTTGACGCGCTTGAGCATTTCCACGCCCACCTTGCCGGCTGCAATTTCGCGCAGCGCAGTCACGCCAGGCTTGTTCTTGCTCTCGATCTTGGGGGTGTGGCCCTGGCTGAGCATGCGGGCGCGGTAGGTGGCTGCCAGCACAAGCTGGAAGCGGTTGGGGATCTGCTGCAGGCAATCTTCAACGGTGATGCGGGCCATGGTGTGTTTCCTTTGCGTGTTCAGGCGATGTGCAGGGCCTGGAAGGTGTTTGCCCGGGCGCGTCGCTGGGCAATGTAGCGCAGCCGCTGGGCATGAACGATGGCCTTGAGGTCAAACAGGGCCCGTTCAAATATCTCATTGATTATAACGAAGTCGAATTCCTTGGCCTGGGCCAGCTCTTCGGCGGCGTTCTTCAGGCGTAGCTCGATCACCTCGGGGGCATCCTCGCCGCGGCGCTCCAGGCGCGAGCGCAGTTCTTCCCAGCTGGGCGGCAGGATGAAGATCAGCACGGCATTGGCGTACATGCGTTTGATCTGGATGGCGCCCTGGTAGTCGATCTCCAGCACCACGTCGGCGCCCTGGGCCATGCGGTCCTCGATCATCTTCTTGGACGTGCCGTAGCGCTGACCGTGCACATGCGCCCATTCGACGAAAGCGTCGGACAGCACCATGGTGTCGAATTCCTGTGCTGACACGAAAAAGTACTCGCGGCCATGCTTTTCCTGGCCGCGCGGGGCGCGGGTGGTGTGTGAGACTGAAGGCTGGACCTGGCTGTCCAGTTCCATCAGGGCCTTGACCAGGCTGGACTTGCCGGCCCCGCTGGGGGCGGCCACGACGAAAAGGTTTCCGGGGTATTCCATGTTGAGTCTCGTGGCCGGTTATTCGATGTTCTGGACTTGCTCGCGCATTTGCTCGATCAGCACTTTCATGTCCACCGAAATGCGGGTCATCTCCAGCACGGCGGACTTGGAGCCCAGGGTGTTGGCTTCGCGGTGCAGTTCCTGAATCAAAAAGTCGAGGCGTTTGCCGATGTCGCCACCCTTGCTCAGCAGGTGGCTGAGCTCCTGCAGGTGCGAGCGCAAACGGGTCAGTTCTTCGGCCACGTCGATGCGGATGGCAAAGGCCGTGGCTTCGGACAGGGCGCGATCCTGCGCGGCTTCGGGCAGGGCCTGGCCTTCGGTGAGGGCCATGGCGTCCTTCCAGCGGTCAAGGAAACGCTGGCGCTGCTGTTCGACCAGTTGCGGCACCAGGGGTTCGGCCTGGGCGGCAAGTTGCTGGAGCTGTGCAATGTGGCCTTGCAGCATCGTGGTCAGCCGCTGGCCTTCGCGTTCGCGCGCGGCGCGCAGGGCGTCGATGGCCTGCTGGCCCAGCTGCAACCAGGCGGCATCTTCCACCGGCGGTGCGCTGGCGCTGCCTGCTGCCAGGCGCAGCACGTCGGCCACGCTCAAGGCGCGGGCGCCGGGCAGCCAGTCCTGCACCTTGTCCTGCAGGGCAGCGATGCGCTGCAGGGTCTGGGGGGAGGGGGCGTTGGTGCCCGAAGCCTCGCCCGCATCCAGGCTGGCACGCACTTCGACCTTGCCGCGGCGAAGCTGTTGGGTGATCAGTTCGCGCAGGCCGGGTTCGAGCTGGCGCAGCTCTTCGGGCAGGCGGAACGAGAGGTCGAGGAAGCGGCTGTTGACCGATCGGATTTCCAGGCCGAGCCGGGCGGTGGGCTGGCTGCTCTCGGCATCCTGCGGCGTCAGGCTGCGCTGCACGCTGGCGTACCCGGTCATACTGTAAACTGGCATGGACTTGTTTCCTTGGGGCCCTCGTCTTTGGCGCTGTGGCTGTCCCGGGCGGGCGGCCAGGCGCGTGAAGGCCTGAAACGCCCAATTATCTCAAACTCCCCTGACCGTCCTGTTTCGCCTTGGCGCAGCATGGGCCGACAGGTGCCAGCGAGCAGACACCATGAGCACTTCTTACCAACGTACCGGCCGCGCTGCCGACGCCCTGCGCAACGTGCGCATCACCCGTGGCTACACCATCCACGCCGAAGGCTCGGTGCTGATCGAGTTTGGCAACACCCGTGTGCTGTGCACCGCCTCGGTCGAGGAAAAGGTGCCCGGCCACAAAAAGGGCAGCGGCGAGGGCTGGGTCACGGCCGAATACGGCATGCTGCCGCGCGCCACCCACACCCGTGGCGACCGCGAAGCCGCGCGCGGCAAGCAAAGCGGCCGGACGCAGGAAATCCAGCGCCTGATCGGCCGTTCCATGCGCGCGGTCTTCGACCTGAAAAAACTCGGTGAGCGCACCATCCATCTGGACTGCGATGTGCTGCAGGCCGACGGCGGCACGCGCACGGCCAGCATCACCGGCGCCTTTGTTGCCGCGCAGGATGCGGTGAACTGGCTGATCGCAACGGGCAAGCTGAGCACGTCTCCGATCATTGACCATGTGGCGGCGATTTCGGTGGGCTTGAAGGACGGCACCGCGCTGCTGGACCTGGACTACCCCGAAGACTCGGCCTGCGACACCGACATGAACGTGGTGATGACCGGCGCCGGAAACTTTGTGGAAGTGCAGGGCACGGCCGAGGGTGTTGCCTTCACCCGCAAGGAGATGGACCGCATGCTGCAGCTGGCCGAAAAGGGCATTGGCGAGCTGGTGCAATTGCAAAAGCAGGCCCTCTGCGGACAATGACACGATGAAGATCGTTCTGGCGTCCAACAACAAGGGCAAGCTGGCCGAGCTGCAGGCGATGCTTGCGCCGCTGGGCATGGAACTGGTGCGGCAGGCCGACCTGAACATTCCCGAGGCCGAGGAACCTTTTCGCACCTTTGTCGAGAACGCGCTGACCAAGGCGCGCCACGCGGCCAAGCTGTCGGGTTTGCCTGCGTTGGCCGACGATGCAGGCCTGTGTGTGGACGCCTTTGGCGGCCAGCCGGGTGTGGACACCGCTTACTACGCCACCCGCTTTGGCTACGAGAAAAGCGATGACAACAACGTCACGGCCTTGCTCGAACAGATGCAGGGCCTCACCAACCGCCGAGCCGCCATGGTCAGCACCCTGGTGGCGCTGCGCTCGTTTGATGATCCAGAGCCACTGATCGCGGTGGGCCGCGTGACCGGCGAGATCGCCACCGAACGGCGCGGCACCAATGGCTTTGGTTTTGATCCGGTGATGTTCATTCCTGAATTTGGCAAGACCTTTGCCGAGTTGCCGGTCGAGGTGAAGAACGCCAACAGCCACCGCGGTCGCGCCGTGCAGCAGATGCTGGCCTTGATGCGCGAGCGCTGGTTTTCTGCGTGAGGGGCCTGAGGTCGTGAGCCATCCGCTCGATCCTGTTCACGCCATGCGCCCGGGCCTGCTGCAGCTGCAAGGCCTGCCGCCACTGTCGCTGTATGTGCACCTGCCCTGGTGTATCAAAAAATGCCCTTATTGCGACTTCAACTCGCACGAGTGGCGTGGACCCGACGACGCACGCAGCGTGCAGGACGCCTACATTGACGCACTCTTCGTCGATCTGGAAGCCAGCCTGCCGCTGATCTGGGGCCGCACGGTGCACACCGTGTTTTTCGGTGGGGGCACGCCCAGCCTGTTTTCGCCCGAGGCCATCGACCGCTTGGTCAGCGGCCTGCGTGCACGGCTGCGGCTGTCAGCCGACGCCGAGATCACGCTCGAAGCCAACCCCGGCACTTTTGAAAAAGACCGCTTCAGGGCCTTCCGTCAGGCGGGCATCACGCGCCTGTCGATCGGGGTGCAAAGCTTCAACGATGCGCACCTGAAGGCCCTGGGCCGAGTGCACGACCGCGCTCAAGCGCTGGCGGCGGTGAACGAGGCGGCGCAGGTGTTCGATACCTTTAACCTCGACCTGATGTACGCCTTGCCCGGCCAGACGCTGGCGCAGCTCACCGAAGACGTGGAAACAGCGCTGTCATTTGCGCCGCCGCACCTGTCGATCTACCACCTCACCATCGAGCCCAACACCCTGTTTGCCAAACACCCGCCCGCCTTGCCCGAAGACGACGAGGCCTACGAGATGATGGACCGCATCACCGAGCGCACGGCAGCCGCTGACCTGGGGCGCTACGAGGTGTCGGCCTACGCTAAACCGGGTCACGCCTGCGCCCACAACCTCAACTACTGGCAGTTTGGCGACTACCTGGGCATTGGCGCGGGCGCGCACAGCAAGCTGAGCTTTGCCCACCGCATCGTGCGTCAGGTGCGTTTTCGTGAGCCGCAGCTCTACATGAAGCAGGCCATGACCGGCGAGCCGGTGACGCAAAGCGAAGATGTGGCGCGTGAGGATTTACCCTTTGAATTCATGCTCAACGCGCTGCGTCTGAAAGACGGCTTTGCGCTCAGCGATTACATGGAGCGCACGGGTCTGGCTCTGACCAGCATTCAGAAGGGCCTCAAGCAGGCCGAGGAGCAGGGTTTGATCGCGCGGGACTGGACGCGGGTCTGGCCGACCGACAAGGGCTTCGATTTTCTGAGTGACCTGCAGGCCTTGTTTTTGCCTTGATGCGGCAGGCGGATCAGACGCGCTTGTAGGCCAGTTGCCTGAACCATGGCAGGCCCAGCTTCATGACGTACAACATGACCAGGGCGCCAATCGCATCGCCAATGAACATGGGCCAGACGTCCAGCCATGGCTTGGCCGTTTCTGGCTGGAAGGCCCATCGGATCAGCTGATGTGACACGGCGTTCACAATGGCATAGAGCAGCACGAAATGCAGCAGGCGATGCGCGGTGATGTCTCGCAATTGCCTGTCGAGCAAGCCCAACGATTCCATCCAGCGCTTCACGAGCCAGGGGCCCAGACCTGATGCCAGCGCAATCAGCACAACCGCAAGCGAATGTGCAGCTTGGAGTTGCGATTGATCCAGCCAGAGGTTGCCAAGGACAATGCCCAGTGCGCCCGGCATGCCGAAAACCAGCACAAGCAGGATCCGGAAACCTGCGGGCAAAAAAATCCAGTTCACACCCGACGTGTGCTCCAGTCCGGAGAAAAGCCAGTCGTTGAGCCTGAAAAATGCTACGAAAAGAAAGCTGCTGATCAGCAGCATCAGTGCCCATTGGCTCAAGCTGGCCAGCGGTTTGCTCATGTAGCCTGAATGACGTGAACCTGCTGCATCGACCTGCCCAGATGGTCGAAATAAGTCAGTGCTTTCTGGCTGGGCAGCAGGAACTTGGCACGGCGATCCCCAGGTTCGCTGTGCGTGTTGAGCATTTCTTTTTGCCGCAGCCGGGTGACGCGCTTGTGCAAAGTCGCCGGAGATCCGAGATGGGTCAGACCGATCGCTTCACGCACCGTCATGGGCAATCCCTCGTGCCAGCGAAGCACAATGGCTTCCAGCAAAGCGGTCTCATTGGCGTCCATGAAGGCAGCGTCAGGCAGCGAGTCGACCGCTTTGGCCAGCTGCAAAAATCGGAAATATGCATTGGCCAGAGGGGATTGGTGGATTTGTGGCATCAAGGTATTTTATTGATTTAGCTGATTTCAGTGTGTGAGTCAGGGGCAAAGGGCCGCCTTCAGATCCGGTCAGTTTCCAACTTTCCACTTCAGGTTTACCGAAATAGGGATGAGATTTTTCGCTGAAATTTTGTAAAAAACTCATCTTCTCCTTCTGGATTCTCATTGTTTCCTGGTCGGTGACACATGTTTGTGTGCGACGGTAAGGCGCTGATATTACCTAATTAGGTATGTTGAAAAAAGGCCTTAAAACGTAACATTGGATAACTCTTGCAAGTTTTGCAATTTCTCACATCACAGATTCATGAGCCTTCATGCACGTGGGCATGTCTTCCTCGTAGATGACAACCCTGACATTCGCTATTACCTGGCCGATTTGCTCAAAAAGGTGGACTATTCGATTGAGCAGTACGCAGACGCGACGGAGTTTTTGCGTCAGTCCATGGATGTTTCACCCGCAGTGCTGGTGCTCGATGTCCGGATGCCGGGGATGTCTGGTGTCGAATTGCAGACCCGTCTGGCCGGTTTGGGCAGGCATACACCCATCATCTTTATCAGTGGTGAGAGCCAGACCCAGGAAATCATCCAGGCCATGAAAGGCGGTGCCATTGAGTTCCTCTGGAAACCGTTTCAGATCCAGACCTTGATCGATGCGATTGATCGTGGCCTCGCACTGGATGAGCAAAGACGTGACATGTTCATCCGGACAGTGAATATGCGTCGAAAGATCTCGGAGTTGAGCGCACGCGAAAAGCAGGTCTTTCTGTTGATGTTGCAGGGTCAGGGCAACAAGGGCATCGGCGAAATCCTGAATATCCAGGCCGACACCATCAAGAAGCACCGGGCGAACATCTTGCAGAAGATGCAAGCCCATCAGCTCGCCGATCTGATGCTGATGAGCCAGGGCATGGACATTGCAGGCATGGTCCAGCAGCAGAATCACGCAGACTGAAATGCAAAACGCCCCGAAGGGGCGTTTTGAGAGACTTCTGGCGGAAGCGGTGAGATTCGAACTCACGGACCCTTTCGAGCCGCCGGTTTTCAAGACCGGTGCAATCGACCACTCTGCCACACTTCCGAAGCCGCCATTGTAGCGGCTGTCAGTGGCTTATTCGCCTTGCGAGCCTCGGTGAGCCCATGCGGTGGTGTGTTTTTCGACGTAGCTGAACAGCTCGTACATCACCATGGCCATGGCGCCCACCACCACCAGTCCGGCAAAAGCCAGGCCCATCTGCATGGCCGAGCCTGCAGAGATCAGCAGGTAGCCGATGCCCTCGTTGGCCGCCGTCATCTCGGACACGGTGGTGCCCACAAAGGCCAGCGTGATCGCGACCTTGAGCGAGCCGTAGAAGTAGGGCATGGAGCGCGGCAGGCCGACCTTGACCAGCACGTCCCAACGCTTGGCGCCCAGCACGCGCAGCACGTCTTCGAGCTCAGGTTCGAGCGTGGCCAGACCTGTGGCGATGTTGACCATGATCGGAAAGAAGCTGATCAGGAAGGCGGTGAGGATGGCCGGGCCGATGCCGATGCCGAACCAGACCACCAGAATCGGCACAAAGGCGGCCTTGGGCAAAGCATTGAACGCGGTCATGAGCGGGTAGACGGCCGCATAGGCGATGCGCGAGCTGCCGATCACGAAGCCCAGCAGCACGCCCACTACGATGGCGATGCCGAATCCGGCCATGGTCACCCAGAAGGTGCGCCAGGCGTGGCCGGCGATCACGTCCTTGAATTCCATGAACTGCTGCCAGATGCGCGAAGGACTCGGAAAGATGAATTCCGAGACATTGAAAGCACGGCAGAGCAATTCCCAGATGACGAGCGTGATGGCCAGCAGGATCCAGGAGGACCAGCGTTCGAGGGTTTTCTTGTTCATGGTCAGGCCTGCTCTTACTGGTTGATGACGGCGCCGCTCTTGCGCATGGCGCCGATGTGGCCACGCAGCTCGTGCACGATGTTGGTGAATTCAGGGGTGTAGGTCACCTCCAGGTCGCGCGGGCGGGGCAGGTCGATCTCGCGCTTGACCACGAAGCGGCCCGGGCCCTTGCTCATCACATAGACCGTGTCGGCCAGGAAGACCGACTCGCGCAGGTCGTGCGTGACCAGGATCACGTTAAAGCGCTGCTCGGTCCAGAGGTCGCGCAGGGTGCACCAGAGTTCTTCGCGGGTGAAGGCATCGAGCGCGCCAAAGGGCTCGTCGAGCAGCAGCATCTTGGGCTCGTGGATCAGCGCGCGGCAGATGCTCGCACGCTGCTGCATGCCGCCCGACAGCTGCCAGGGGTACTTGTCTTCATAGCCGCCCAGGCCAACGGTCTGCAGCAGCTTGCGGGCGCGGGCCACGTACTCGTCTTTCTTTTGCTTGAAGTGCGAACGGTAGGGTTCGACTATCTCCAAGGGCAGCAGCACGTTGTCGAGCGTGGTGCGCCAGGGCAGCAGCGAAGGCGCCTGAAAGGCCATGCCGCTGATCTTGAGCGGGCCAGTGACAGGCTGACCATCGACCAGGATGCGGCCTTTGCTGGGCATCTTCAGGCCGGTGGTGAGCTTCATGAAGGTCGATTTGCCGCAGCCCGAGGGGCCGACGATGGCAATGAATTCCCCCTGACGCACCTGCAGGTTGATGTCTTCCACCGCGAAGTGGTTCTGGGCCAGCAGGGCGTCGTTGTAGGCGAGCCAGACGTTCTGGAAATCGACGAAAGCGTCTTGGGACATGGATGAAGTCCTGATGCAAAGTCAAGAACGGGCCGCATGCGGCCCGGATGCAAAAACGAAGGGCGCTCGTACAGCGCCCGGGCGATTACTTCTTGCCCTTGGGCAGGATGTCCAGGTCTTTGGCGGAAGGCAGGAAAGAGCCATTCCAGATGTCGTCCACCTTGACGCGTGTCTTGGTGTTGAAGGCGTCCGACACTTGCGAGGCCATCAGCGACAGGCGGGCGCCGTTGACCTGGCCGAAGCCTTCGGCGCGGGCGTCGGCGCTGTTGATCACAGTGTCGATGGCCAGCTTGAGGCGGCGGGTTTCCAGTTCGGTGTTGATGATACCGTCGCGGGCCTTCACGGACTCAATCGCTTTGGCCGGGTCGGTGATCACATCCTTGGCGCCTTTGGTGAAGGCGGCCAGGAAGGCTTTCACGGCGGCCGGGTTTTCCTTGAGGATCTTGGGCGTGGCGATGATGGCGTTGCCGTACAGCTTCACGCCGTAGTCGGGGTACTGCAGCACGGTCACGTCCTGGGCCTTGACGCCGCGGGCTTCGATGTTGAGCAGCGAGGTGAAGGTGAAGCCGGTGATGGCGTCCACATCGCCGCGCACCAGCATGGTTTCGCGCAGCGGCGGGTCCATGGCGGTCCAGGCGACGTTGCCAATGCCGTTGGCCTTGGCAAAGATCGGGAAGGCGCGGCGGCCAGCGTCAAACACCGGGGCGCCGAGCTTTTTGCCGGTCAGGTCGGCCGGGCTCTTGATGCCCGACTTCTTGAGGGCCATGACCGATGCCGGGGTGTTGTTGTAGACCATCATGATGGCCACCGGCTTGTTGGGGGCGTCGGGGTTGTTGGCGTGGAATTCCATCAGGGCGGCCAGGTCGGCAAAGCCCAGGTCGTAGGTGCCCGAGGCCACGCGGGTGACGGCGCCGCCGGAGCCGTTGCCTGCGTCCACTGTCACATCCAGCTTGGCGTCCTTGAAATAGCCTTTGGCTGCGGGCACCAGGAACAGTGCGGATGGGCCTTCAAAACGCCAGTCGAGCTGGAACTTGATGGGCGTGGTCTGGGCCTGTGCCGTGCCGAAGGCGGCAGCAGCCGCCAGCAGGGCGGTGGTCTTGATGAAAGCGCGCTTGTTCATGGGGACTCCTGGGCAAATAAACGGTACATCTTGCGAAGCAAGTTCAATGCCCATTATCGGGGACGACCCTGACGCGGTTTGTCAGGGTCGTCCCTTAGGAGTTCACTGTTCTGGTGCTGGCCACGTTTGGACTGCACCAGAATGGCGCCTGGCTCGTCAGGCGAGCTGGTTGGCAGCAGCCACGGCCGTCATGTTGAACACGCGCCGCACCGTGGCGGCCGGGGTCAGGATGTGCGCCGTTCCGGCCGTGCCCATCAGGATCGGGCCTACGGTCACGCCGCCGCTGGTGGTGGTCTTGAGCACGTTGTAGAGGATGTTGGCGGCGTCCAGATTGGGGCAGACCAGCAGGTTGGCCGAGCCTGTCAGGGTGCTGTCTTCCATGTAGACGTTGCGGATCTCGGGGTCGAGGGCCGCATCGCCGTGCAGTTCGCCATCGCATTCGATGTCCGGGTGCTGGGCCACGAACAGGTCGCGCGCCAGGCGCATCTTGCGGGCGCCTGCGCGTTTGGACGAGCCATAGGTCGAGTGCGAGAGGAAGGCCACCTTGGGCACGATGCCAAAGCGCTGGATTTCGGCTGCGGCCATGGCGGCGATTTCGGCCAGCTGCTCGGCGCTGGGCTCTTCATGCACATAGGTGTCGGTGATGAACAGCGGGCCACGCGGCGTCATGAGCGCGTTCACGGCGGCGTAGTTGTTCACACCGCTGCGGCGTCCCAGGATCGAGTCGATGCGCTCCAGGTGTGTCATGTAGCTGCCCGCCAGGCCGCAGATCAGGGCGTCGGCGTCCTTGAGGGCCACCATCAGCGAACCAATGACCGTGTTGGAGCGGCGCACCGTGGCTTTGGCCACTGCGGGGGTGACGCCATTGCGCTTCATGAGCTGGTGGTAGTGCTCCCAGTACTGGCGGAAACGGGCGTCTTCTTCGGGGTTGACGTTCTCCACATCCACGCCCAGGCGCATGCGCAGACCCGCTTTTTCGATGCGGGCGGCGATCACGGCGGGGCGGCCGATCAGGATCGGGTGGGCGATTTTTTCGTCAATCGCCATCTGGGCGGCGCGCAGCGCACGCTCGTCTTCACCGTCGGCATAGGCCACGCGCTTGAGGTTCTGCGGCACGGCCTTGGCGGCGTTGAAGATCGGGCGCATCAGGATGCCGGTCTGCGTGACGAAGCTTTGCAGCTGCTGGCGGTAGGCGTCCATGTCGGTGATCGGGCGCGTGGCCACGCCCGACTCGACGGCGGCCTGGGCCACGGCAGGGGCGATGCGCAGGATCAGGCGCGAGTCAAACGGGGTCGGGATCAGGTAGTCGCGACCAAAGGACAGCTGCTTGCCCGGGTAGGCGTGGGCCACTTCCTCGCTGATGTCGGCCTTGGCCAGATCGGCGATCTGGCGCACGCAGGCCAGCTTCATGGCTTCGGTGATCTTGGTGGCGCCGCAGTCCAGCGCGCCACGGAAGATGTAGGGGAAGCACAGGACGTTGTTGACCTGGTTGGGGTAGTCCGAGCGGCCGGTGGCGATGATGCAGTCCGGGCGGGCGGCCTTGGCCAGTTCGGGGCGAATCTCCGGCTCGGGGTTGGCCAGCGCCAGGATGATGGGCTGATCGGCCATGGTCTTGACCATCTCGGCGGTCATCACACCCGGGGCGGAGCAGCCGAGGAACACATCGGCGCCTTTGACCGCATCGGCCAGAGTGCGGGCCTCGGTCTTCTGGGCGTAGCGGGCTTTGGATTCGTCGTAGCCACCTGCGCGGCCTTCGTAGATCACGCCCTTGGAGTCGCAGACGAACACGTTCTTGGGGTTGATGCCCAGGCCCACAAACACGTCCAGGCAGGCGATGGCCGCGGCCCCCGCGCCCGAGACGGCCACCTTGACCTGGCCGATGTCCTTGCCCACCAGTTCCAGACCGTTGAGCATGGCGGCGGCCGAGATGATGGCGGTGCCGTGCTGGTCGTCGTGGAAGACCGGAATGTTCATGCGCTCGCGCAGCTTCTTCTCGATGTAGAAGCACTCGGGCGCCTTGATGTCTTCGAGGTTGATGCCGCCCAGCGTGGGCTCCATGGCGGCAATGATGTCGACCAGCTTGTCCGGATCGCGCTCGGCCAGTTCGATGTCAAAGACGTCGATGCCCGCAAACTTTTTGAACAGGCAGCCCTTGCCTTCCATGACGGGTTTGCCCGCCAGCGGGCCGATGTCGCCCAGGCCCAGCACCGCGGTGCCGTTGGTGATCACGGCCACCAGGTTGCCGCGCGAGGTGTAGTCAAACGCCTTGCTCGGGTCGGCCTGGATGTCCAGGCAGGGGTAGGCCACGCCCGGCGAATAGGCCAGCGACAGGTCGCGCTGGTTGGACAGGGTCTTGGTGGGGGTGACCGAAATCTTGCCGCGTGTGGGCAGGCGGTGGTAGTCACGGGCGGCGTCGCGCAGGGCTTGTTCGGCGGGGGAAAGGTTCTGGCTCATGTGGGGTGTCTCTGTTCTGGTGTGGCATGGAGCCACACAGTGCAGGGTAACCCATTTGGCGGGCCGAAGTCCTGCGGATTACCCCCCTAAAAAGCAAAAGGCCAATCCGTTTGGATTGGCCTTTGCTGCAACGGGCTGGAGGCTTCAGTGCGCTTCAGCTTGCTTGGCCGCTTCAATCGCATCGCGGCTGTCCGCGCTGGCGCCGTTGAAGAACAGGTTCAGCAGCACGGCGCTGATGGAAGCCAGCAGGATGCCCGACTCGATCAGCGGGTGCAGGCCATGCGGCATCCACTGCTTGAAGTTGGGGGCGATCAGCGGGATCATGCCGATGCCGATCGAGATGGCCACGACCAGGGCGTTGAAGCGGTTGTTCTTGAAGTCCACGCCGCCCAGGATGCGGATGCCGGTGGCAGCCACCATGCCGAACATCACCAGGCCCGCGCCGCCCAGCACCACGGTGGGCAGGGACTCGACCAGGGCCGCCATCTTGGGCACCAGGCCCAGGGCCAGCAGGATCAGGCCACCGGCCACGCAGACAAAGCGGCTCTTGACGCCAGTGACGGCGACCAGACCCACGTTCTGCGAGAAGCTGGTGTAGGGGAAGGTGTTGAAGATGCCGCCCAGCAGGGTGCCCAGACCGTCGGTGCGCAGACCGCGCGACAGCGCCGCCTGATCCACCTTCTTGTCGGTCATCTCACCCAGGGCCAGGAACATGCCGGTCGATTCGATCATCACCACGACCATGACCAGGGTCATGGTCAGGATCAGCATCGGGTCGAACACGGGCATGCCAAAGTGGAAGGGGGTGACCACATCAAACCAGGCGGCCTTGCCGACCTTGTCGAAGTTCATCAGGCCCATGGCGGTGGCCACGACGCCACCGATCACGATGCCAAGCAGCACCGAGATGTTGGCCACAAAGCCTTTGGCGTAGCGTGCGATCAGCAGGATCGACGCCAGCACGATGGCGGCAATGCCCACGCCGGTCAGGTCGGCGTACTTTGGGTTGGGCATTTTGGGCAGCAGGGCCAGGTCCTTGGGCACGGCAGGCAGCGTGGAGCCGGGGGCGCTGGCAGCCGCTGCTGCTGCGTCCAGCCATTGCTTGTGCTCAGGCGTCACGATGCTCGGCGCGGTGGGGCCGAAGGGGTTGCCAAAAATCCAGTTGATGCCGATGCGCATCAGGCTGATGCCGATCACCGCGATGATGGTGCCGGTGACCACGGGCGGGAAAAAGCGCAGCATGCGGCTGACCGCCGGGGCGATCAGGATGGAAATCACCCCCGCGCCGATGATGGAACCGAAGATGAGCTGCGCGCCTGCGGTGCCCGGATTGGCGTTGGCCATGGCCACCATCGGGGCCACGGCGGCAAAGGTCACGCCCATCATCACGGGCAGGCGGATGCCGAACCACTGGGTGGCGCCCAGCGACTGGATCAGGGTGACCAGACCGCAGCAGAACAGGTCGGCCGAGATCAGGAACGCCACGTCTTCGGGGCTGAGCTTGAGGGCGCGGCCAATGATCAGCGGCACGGCCACGGCACCGGCATACATCACCAGCACGTGTTGCAGACCGAGTGCAGCGAGCTTGCCCGAGGGCAGGCGCTCGTCGACCGGATGGGTGGAGGTTGTCATGGAGTCATCTCCTGGAAATAAACGGTGGGGAAGAACCCAAAGCCGCTAGAACTGTGCAGCTTTGTGTGCGGAACTGTATACAAAATATCCGGTGGCTAGATCGGGGTTAACCCTTGAGGTCCAGGCAAAGAAAAGGGCCGGACGGTGTCCGGCCCTTTTGTGGGATCCAGGATCAGGGCTTGGCCGTTGGTGCCTGCAGATCGGCCAGGGCCGCATCGGTCGCGGCCGAGCCGATGCTGGTGCCGTGCGGCGCCTCATGTCCCGTGGCCGGGAACAGCCGCCGCACCACCACAAAGAACACCGGCACCAGAAACACCGCCAGCACCGTGGCCGTGACCATGCCGCCCATCACGCCGGTGCCAATCGCACGCTGGCTGGCCGAGCCCGCGCCGCTGGCAATCGCCAGGGGCAGCACGCCCAGGATGAAAGCGAAGGAAGTCATGATGATCGGCCGAAAGCGCAGGTGGCAGGCTTGCAGCGTGGCCTCGATCAGGCCCTTGCCTTCGGCCTGCAGGTCCTTGGCGAACTCGATGATCAGGATCGCGTTCTTGGCCGACAGGCCGATGATGGTGATCAGCCCGACCTTGAAGTACACGTCGTTGGGCATGCCGCGCAGCCACACGCCGACCAGCGAACCCACCACACCCAGCGGCACCACCAGCAGTACCGCCATCGGGATGCTCCAGCTTTCATACAGCGCCGCCAGGCACAGGAACACCGCCAGCATTGAGAACGCCAGCAGGATGCCCGCTTGAGCACCCGAGAGTTTTTCCTCACGCGACTGGCCCGTCCATTCGTAGCCAAAGCCTTGGGGCAGCTGAGCGGCCAGGCGCTCCATCTCGGCCATGGCGTCGCCGGTGGAATAGTCGGGGGCGGCGTCGCCACCGATCTTCATGGCGGGGTAGCCGTTGTAGCGCACGGTCTGGATGGGGCCGGTGACCCAGCGCACGCTGGCAATCGCCGACAGCGGCACCAGCTGGCCTTTGTTGCCCGGCACCGTCAGGCGCAGCACGTCGTCGGGCTGCATGCGGGCGCGGGCCTCGGCCTGCACGATCACGCGCTGCAGACGCCCGGCGTTGGGGAAGTCGTTGATGTAGGCCGAGCCCAGCGCGGTCGACAGTACGTTGCCGATCGCGTCAAAGCCCACGCCCATGGCGGCGGCGCGTTCGCGGTCGATGTCCAGCTGCAGCTGTGGCGCGTCTTCCAGCCCGTCTGGGCGCACGCCTTGCAGCACCTTGCTCTGCATGGCCATGCCCAGCAACTGGTTGCGCGCGGCGAGCAGGGCGTCGTGGCCCATGCCTGCGCGGTCCTGCAGGCGGAAGTTGAAGCCGGTGGCCGTGCCCAATTCAGGAATGGGTGGTGGAGACAGCGGGAAGATGAAGGCGTCACGGATGCCCATGAGGGCGCCGAAAGCGCGCCCAGCGAGCGCCTGCGCGCTGTGTTCCTTGCCCGGTCGCTCGTCCCAGGGCTTGAGCGGCACAAAGGCCAGCGCGGCGTTCTGACCCGAGCCCGAGAAGGAAAAGCCCAGCACGCCCACCACCTTGTCCACCTCGGGCTGGCCGAGGAAGAACTGCTCGACCTTCTGCATCACGGCTTCGGTGCGTTCGCGGGCGGCCCCCGGCGGCAGTTGCACGTTGACGATCAGGTAGCCCTGGTCTTCGTTGGGCAAAAATGAGTTGGGCAGCCGCTGGTACATGAAGGCAGCCGCCGCCACGATGGCGCCATACACCAGCAGCCAGCGTCCGGCCTTGGGCAGGATGCGGGCCACGCCCGCTTCGTAGCCATGGGTGGCTTGCTTGAAGCGGCGGTTGAAGGCGCCAAAAAAGCCTTTCTTGTGGTGATGGTCCGGCGACACCGGTTTGAGCAGCGTGGCGCACAGCGCGGGCGTGAGCGACAGCGCCATCGTGGCCGAGAACACCATGGACGCCACCATGGCCAGCGAGAACTGGCGGTAGATGTTGCCCACCGAGCCGCTGAAGAAGGCCATGGGCACGAACACCGAAATCAGCACCACGGTGATGCCGATGATGGCGCCCGTGATCTGGCCCATGGCCTTGATGGTGGCTTCGCGCGGCGACAGGCCTTCTTCGGCCATGATGCGCTCGACGTTTTCCACCACCACGATGGCGTCGTCCACCAGGATGCCGATGGCCAGCACCATGCCAAAGAGCGTGAGCACGTTGATCGAAAAGCCCATGGCCAGCATGACGCCAAAGGTGCCCAGCAGGGCCACCGGCACCACGATGGTCGGGATCAGGGTGTAGCGGATGTTTTGCAGGAAGACCAGCATCACGATGAACACCAGCACGATGGCTTCGAGCAGGGTCTTGACCACCTCGTGGATGGAGATGCGCA
>JACCDV010377999.1_pt1 | contig 22563 bp, 28 predicted proteins | sample 7446131 | NCBI WGS metagenome assembly JACCDV01 (sample SAMN15323448, study PRJNA562643) | freshwater metagenome | isolation source: river surface water | place: USA:Blue River Watershed | collected 2017-08-17
AGAGTATCCCGCCGACTGGTTCAAGGATGCCAAGTTCTCGACCGATGGCACGTATCGCAAAGATCTCAATTTTTTTAAGGTAAAAGCGTCGCAGCCGCTCTCCGTGTGGCAAGAGAAAGGGTGGATCCACCCGTCGGACCCTCGTGGATGGTTTCAGTGGTATTGCCGCTACACGATGGGGCGACGATTGCCAAAAGAAGACGAGCGCCAGATCAAGCGCTGGCATGCGATCCGTCGCCATGTATCGCAACTGCGAAACGCGTGCATGCCCGGCGATCTTTCATGCCGGCCGGTGCAGCGCCAAGCGCTCTTGCACTGGGCCTACGACAGCCGCAAGCTCTAAATATTCTTGCTTGCGAACAGTGGGGGATAGGCTAGTCTGGTAGCAGCACCTTGGAGGGTATCCTCATGCGTAAAGCAAAAATGCGTAATGCTCGTTCGCGAATGGCTCATTTTCGAAATCGACATCGTACGTGGCACGTAACGGAAGCGCTTCGTGATCCACGACTGCCGCTCTATTACGTGCTGGACGACATCCGAACGAGCGATGATGAGCATGAAGCTATCTGCGTGGTCGCTGATTGCATGCCCTCCACAATGGAAGAATTCGAGCGTCGACTGACGCTCCTGAAAGGCAAGACGGCTCTCTGAGCCGTCTTTACTTATGTATATTTGATTGTATAATATACTCCTCGTTCTTAACTCCTCGGAGGATGCGATGCTGCGATTTCTGATCGCCGCACTCGTGCTTTCGGGCGCGGGTGCAGGACTGTTCTTTTACTTCGGTTTCGAGTATGCAGTGTACTTGCCGTTCTTCTCGCTGTTTGCGCAACGAGCGGTGTCGCGATTCGCATTCAAGTTTCTTTTGCTCCTGCTCATCTATCCGCTCTTACCGGATTCGTGGCGACGAGCAATTGAACGCACCGCGCGTCGCTACAAAAAATACTGTGCGTGGTGCATGCAGCAAGCCATCGACCTCTGGAAAGGTGGAGCGTGGTGGGTGCGTTTGATCATCGTTGTGATCGGCGCTCTCTGTGCAGGTCTCTTCGCGGGGATATTGCTCATCATGCCCGTGCATGTACGACGCGTGCCATTGGTGGGAGAGGCGCTGCAAAAGAAAACCATTCCATGGCTTTTGCATCGCTCTGCGCTTGGCGAGCTCGATAAGCGTTTACCGGATGTGGCAAAGACGATCCCGCTCATGATCCGGCGAACGGTCGGCCACTACTACCACAAGCTCTGGTGGGCTACTGCTAAGCCGCTCTGGGAATCGCGCCAAACGCTCACTATCAGAATGGAGCGGTGGCTCGAGCAAGAGGGGCAGGAGAAAAAAGTACAAACCGAAGAGGACAAGAAAAAGATCCTTGAACAGCACACGCTACCCTGAGTGTGCTGTTTTCATTTTTGCGAAGCCAATTTGGTATACTCCACTTTCTAGCAGGTAACCCAAACACAGATATATGGACCTCAATAAAATCCCAAAACAGTTTTGCGAAAACATCATGGTTGCCTTCTCACAGGAGTTCTTCGTGATGGGCATGCTCACCGGTGAAGCTGGTGTGACTTACGCACTCACTCCTCAGCACATGAAGCGCCTCGCGCAGAACCTTGCTCACAACGTAGCTGATTACGAAAAGCAGTTTGGGGAAATTCAGGCAGAGTGGACGCCTGGCATCCAGAGCCCGATCCAAACCAAAGACGTGCTCAACCGAGCCGACGAAGAAGAGGAAGACGACGAGTAGCTTGATGACTTGTTCATAGATAGGCATACTGCCCGGCATGAACAAAACCCTTGCCGCCGGGCTTTTAGCAGTGTGTCTGTTGATACCAAGCGCAGCCTCCGCTGCGCTCATCGCCGAGCAGCCAGACAATTCAAGCACGCGAATCATCCGCACTACGAATACAATCCAGGCGCACGCACCATTTTTCATCGCTGAAGGGAATCATGGACTCGGAACCTTCGCGTCTATCGACATCAGTTCAACTACTGCCCCGACTTGCTTTGCAACGTCGACGGCACTGTTGAAGTTTTCGGCAAAGATACCGAGTGGTTACTCTTTGAGCGCTGCACTTTTTCATGACTCAGCAACGCCAACTCCGCACGGAAGTAATAATCTCTTTTGGTCAGATTTGTCGAAGTGCGAAAATCGTATTTTTGGCAACGATGTGATGACGGATTACGAGCTGAAAATGAGCCTCCCAATACCAGGTGGAGGGATCGCTGATGCCAACATATTGGATGGCAACATGTACCATGTACGATTTGGCGAAACCGCTGGATGGACAATCGAAACTGAATTCAAAACAGACGCGAATGGCAACATTTTCTACCAGTTCTTCGACGACGCCACTTCAACTCCCGCGACAACAACTCCGGAAGCGCTAGATCCAGTCATCATCATCCCGGGTATTCTCGGCTCTGCAGAACATAACGGTGTTTGGGAAATAGATCCGATTCTCCATTCGTACGATGATCTAATCGACACGTTGGACACGAACGACTATACACTCGGGGTGGATTTGTTCACGCTACCGTACGACTGGAAGAAATCGAATGTCGATACGGCGATACTTCTTAAGCAAAAAATTGACGCCGTTAAAGCGATCTGTCTCTGTGACAAAGTAGATTTAGTCGCACACTCGATGGGTGGGCTCGTTGCCCGTCAATATATCCAGTCTGCAGCGTATGATCAGGATGTCGACCAAGTTATCTTCCTCGGTACCCCGCATCTGGGTGCCCCAAAAGCATATCTAATGTGGGAGGGAGGTGAATTTGGTCCGGTATCGGACATACAGTCCTCCCTTATTGAACTTGTGCTGCGTCAGCAGGCGCACGAAAGAGGTTACAGCGATTTGTTCGAGTACGCTAATGAATTTCCTGTCATTTCGATCAGCGAATTACTGCCTATATACGACTACATTTTTGATGGATCGCTTTTACGCGAATACCCGAACAACTATCCAGCCAATCAATTCCTTGAAAATCTGAATGAAACCAAGGAGTTACTTAATAGCTCGGGAGTCAGTGTTACCAATATCATCGGAGAAATAGGGAGTCAGTCAACTATTTCAAGTATTAATGCGACCGCTACGACTTTGTATCTTCCAAAATGGGCAAATGGATATCCTGTTGGTTTTTATGACATCTTTGGCCAGCATGGAATCGAAAAGGGATCGGGCGATGGCACGGTCCCATATGCAAGTGCTTCTGCTATCCAGTCCGCTTCAACAACGATTGTCTCGGACTGTCATGTTGCTTTGCCGTCACTACAGCAAAATTTAGTATACGAAGTCCTTGCTGGATCCGAACCGGCGGCAATCGGCCAAGGTCGAAATATTTGCAACGCTGTTGTAGCAATGTTCAAAATACTTTCTCCCGCGGATTTTGTTATCGTTGCACCTGATGGAAAACGAGTAGGAAAAAATTTCGAGACGGGTGATGAATTGAATGAAATCCCTGGTGCCTTCTATTCTGGCGCCAACTCACAAGACGAATTCGTAAGTATCGTGAATCCCGCGGATGGCAAGTATAAAATCTATACAAAAGGGACGGACAGTGGACCTTACACGCTTGAGACAAACATCATCAGCCTGGCTACCACCACCAGAGCTTCATTCACAGGCCAGACTCGTCTCGGAATTGTTGCTGAACATTCAGTCAATGTATCGCAGGACGACGTTAGTGCCCACGCGATCATTCCACAGGATCAAACGCCCCCACTGGTATCTGTTTTTCAGCCAGCCACTACTACTTATCTCCACTCAGAATTACTGCCGATCAAAATAAGCGCCTCCGATATTACCGGCGTATCTTCACTAAGTATTAGGTTCGACAATAGATTGATTGACGCAAGCTCGACGATCGATCTTTTTTTCGAGCAACTTGGCCAACATGCGCTGGAGTTTAGTGCGGTAGATTACGTGGGCAATGCTGCTACTGGTTCGGTAAAAATACTTGTGATCGCAACCGCGAGCAGTACACAAAGTGATATAAATCGGGCCTACACGAACGGGTGGATTACGTCTAAGGATTTGCGAAACTTGCTACTGTCTCAGCTAAATCTGGTGGTTAGATGGCAGAGCGTCGCAACGACCCAGCCGATGCCGGGAAATCCGAAAAGGGTGCAAACGGTCACAAAGTTAGTCAAAGTTATTGATACAATCTTACTTAAGCTGATGTTATCCGAGTTGCAGCTTGCAAAGTCGCTTAAGCAGATAAATTCGCAGGGGTACCAACTCCTTGTTAACGACATTAATTGGTTGATTACACATAATTAGTATCGCTATGGAAGACATAGGTCTCGGCCAGTATTTGTTAGGACTTGCTTCAGTAATTACAATCACTTTTTTTTCTTTAGGTTTTTTTCTGTACAGAAAGTTCTTCAAAGGTGGATACCTCGTTGCTATAGCGATCGGTATCGTCCTGGGTATTATAGGTTTCTTTTTGACCCCATATGTTTTTAACGCGGTCCTTGATATTCGTGGAATTTCGGTACTTTAACCTGCCGGCAGGTATACACACAAAATGGTAATGTAGGCACATGCAGAATAGGTATGTGCTGATGGGGGTGGGGCTACTTGCGGTGGTGGGGATGTTTTTCTTGCTGCATCGCATGAAGGGAACTGCTTCGATAACCAACTATCCATCACAGGGGACCGATATAGTCGCGTTTGGCGATAGCTTGGTGGTGGGCTACGGCGCTGTGAAAGAGAAAGATTTTGTTACGCTCCTCAGTCAGAAAATAGGGCAGCCCATCGTAAACTTGGGTGTGAATGGCGACACCACGCAAAAGGGAATAGATCGCCTCAAAGAGCTCGACAAATACAACCCAAAGGTGGTAATCGTGCTCCTTGGTGGCAACGATGCGTTGCAGCGTGTGTCGGCAGAGGAAACATTTGCGAACCTCCGCACCATCATTGCCGATATTCATAAGCGAGGTGCGATTGTGCTCCTGCTTGGTGTGCGTGGGGGATTGGTGAACAGCACATTTGATACCGAGTTTGAAAAGCTGACAGATGAAACAGGTGTGGCATTTGTGCCAGATGTGCTCGATGGTTTGTTTGGTAAATCGCAATACATGGCAGATGGCATACACCCGAATGATGCGGGCAACGCCATAATTGCAGAGCGTGTGTACCCAGTGCTGTCAGAACTGCTCAAATAAGCCGCTATAGAGCTTTCGGAGGAGTGCTGCATAAAAGTAAAAATGCGGGGCTTTGTCAACCTTTCACGGGGCGGGATATGTGAGACTATTCCTCCATAATCGCTTACCAACGCGGAACACCACTATGGCTAAATACATCGTCGGCATCATCTTTATCGTCCTTCTCACGGGAGCAGGCTATTACTTCTGGAAAATGCAGGGACCAACCAAGACCCCGCTCAACAACATTTCCTACGTGTGCGCTGAGAGCAAGACGATCCAGGCGACCTACTACGCAGATTCTGTAGACCTCGTGCTCTCTGATGGCCGTTCATTCACACTCCCACAGGCAGTCTCCGCCTCTGGTGCTCGCTACGCGAATCCAGATGAGGCAGTGGTGTTCTGGAACAAAGGCAACACAGCTACCATCACCGAAGGCGGCAATCCATCCAACGAAACGTTTAAGCAGTGTGGCGAAGGCGCTCCGACTGCTCCAGAGCCAAACGTGTTCACCAACGCATCGAGCACATTCTCTGTGCAGTACCCAACAGGGTGGACGCCAGATGCGAGCTACGCATACACTGGCGTATCTGCCGCAAAGCCGATCTACGGTGTGAAGTTCCAGATCCCGGGCGACATGGCTACGGGTACCAACCTCTCATCTGACACCTACGTATCGGTGGAGCAGCTTCCGCGAGCTACATCGTGCACCGCAGATATCTACGTGCTCGACAACGTGAAGGCAACTGCAATTGATGCCAACGGCCACTCATACTCATTTGCGTCCACCACAGATGCAGCAGCAGGGAACCGCTACGATGAGCATGTGTTTGCGATCCCAGGCTCTATGCCATGCACCGCGGTGCGCTACTGGATCCACTACGGCGTGTTCGAGAACTACCCGCAGGATGGCACGGTACGCGAGTTTGATCGCGCAGCGCTCCTCGCGGCATTCGACGCAATCCGCGACACGGTGACGGTAACGCCTCCTGCAGCCGAGGCCACGGACACCACCCCAACCTCCACCTCCACCACCCCAAATCAGTAGACCAACCAGCCGCCCGAAAGGGCGGCTTTGAATATGATCAGATCAATCGGCAACTTCATTGCAGTGGTTGTTCGAGGCTTACTCAACGCTTCTCGCGTTGTGGGCAACCTCTTGAAGGCGTTTGTCATGGAGAACTCTCATCAATTGATGTTTGCAGGATTAGTTGCGCTGGTTGGTGGGTTGCTGATCTGGCCTACTGTGCGGTTCGGGGCTGCATCTAGCTTAGTGCAGGTGGGAATATATATGCTGATATTGGCGCTCTGTGTATCAATTTGCTTGTATCTTCTTTTTTCAAAAAGATTTCGTGAAATCGTCAGTGACAATGCTGCCGCCATCGCTGTGGTTTCGATTGCTGTGTCTGTATTTGCCTTAGTATTTCAGCAGTCCACACAACTTCTATCCGAGACACTCGCTGCCAACTACGCTGTCGTACAAGCAAACCACAAGAATTCCGTTCTGGTTCAGGAGGTGCGCAAACAGATCGAAGAGGGATCAAGTGATTATCTTTTATATCCTTTCGACACTGAGACGTACGTGCGCAATCAGGAACACATCGCAAGCAACTACAATTTTGAGTGCCAGAGTGCCTATATGGATGCGGTGTTCAAACTCGGGCAGGTAAATGGCATCAGCTCGCAGCTCCTATTACTCAAAACAGCAATGATTCCGTTCTCTGAAACGAGCGATGCCTATGTGAAAGCGCTCGACCAAGAAACAGCATACATAAGTGCGCAATATCAATTGCTTGAAACTTCGAAGAAGTCGATTGATCACGTTGTCGGCAAGTGCCAAAACCTAAATAGAGCGGCAACAAGTACCGTTTCCGCAAAGTGAAGATTTGTGGGATGATGCTCGCGTTATGTCTGCAGCAGCGAAGTCGATAATCGAGCAACTCATTGAGCGCATTTCGAGTATCGAGGAGAAAGGCGACGAGCTTACCGTAGATGATGCTCGTATACTCATACGAGACATTTCGAGTCTGACTCGCTTGCTCATGGTGTCGCAGGGCTACACTGTGAGAGATGTCGTCCGATTAACGACGAAGCTACGAGACGCTGGAAGACGGTCACCCCCTTGGACTCCGCATTCTGCTCGAGTCCCGGGGCGACCACAGGATGGGGCCGACGGTAATCGAAGACTCCGCTGGCTGTTTGAGGTTGGGCATAAATTTCACGCAGACGAAGTTACGGCTACACTCGTTGAGGTTAAATATTATCTACAAATTCTATCGATGTTGAATGCCCCAGACTTGCCATCTAAATCCTTGCAGTCGAAATTTCGATGGCTTGTAAAGCATCCAATTATTCCTGGCTCGTACCGTGATCCAATTCAACTCGAAGTAGTCGACTTGCGTCAGATAGTTGCTGACCTGAGAACCCTACATTCCGGCCACTTGGTACCTTTGGATCGCGGCGGGAAACATGAACCAGCCAACACGTTTTTGGTAATGGCCCGCAGTAATCAGCTACAAGGCAATCTCACGCTCTCTGAACTCCTTGAACTAATGAGGCGTGTTGTCAAAAGACACGACAGCGGAGAAGCGGATATTATTTAAACATTGCCTCTAACGCTTGAATACCGTTTGAAAGTTTACCTATAGCCTTCTCCCTAGCCGCTTCACCATCTTTGATGTCTTTCACAATTTGGTCCAGCAGCTTTTTATTTTTAGGAACTGGGATTTCAAGCTCACCAATATATTCAGGTGTAATTTCGTCGATAACCGAGCCATAGACCCCTCGGGCTATGATTTCTTGAGCATACTTTGTTTTTAAGAAAGCAAAGATATATTCCGCAGGTATCTTTTTTTCATTTGGCACTATCCGAATAACATGTTCGGAAAAAGCATGCCCCTCCCAGGATTTGGGGACTGTTGAAACAATTCCTACAGATCCACTTCTTGTTATGAGCACCCAACCCTTCTTTACGCGCAGTTCTTCAACATTTGCGCCGATCGAGCTGATTCTTTTTTCAGTCCGGAGCAGTAGTTGCAGAATATTAGTCCCTCCCAAAAAGGGGATAGAATCCTGCGTGTCGGAAACATAATTGCGTGAAAATCGCCCAGGATAGAATATTCTCTCAGCCACATCCTTCACTTTTACATAATCAAACTGTTTATCAGAAATGATCTTGCCCCCGTTTGCTTTGTGAGATCTATAAAATCTCGCGTCGAGACGCAGATTTGAGTCCTCAAGAAGAACATTTGCAGCAATACTGAAGCTAATTTCCGAATCAGTCACAACATGATCTTTTTTGAAAGACAAAAAGTCCGACTCAACATCAAGAAAGTCAGAGAGGATTTCGTCTGAGATTGTTCCATCGGCATTGCGCTTGTAAGTCGGATTACCCCTGCGGTCATGACCGATCCATCGCGGTGTCGACATAAATATTGGACAATCACTAGAAAGATCTAGGGTTTTGAGAGGGTGTTTCCGGCGCTTTAAAACTAAAAGTGTTGCTTTCGTACCAGTATGCGGCTGAAAGGTCTCGGCAGGTAGATCCACCACTGCGAGTATTTCTGCATTACGCAAAATCCATTGCCTCACGAAAAGGGTTTGCGGACCAGAAACGATCTGATAGGGGACCACGATCGCAAGTCGACCAACACCAGGTTTTAACAGTCTAAGATTTTGCTCAATAAAGAGAATGTCGGGCGCACGATTAACCAGCTTGGATACTTCTCCAAACAGACCTGATCTTGTATGAGCTTTAGCAATTTCAAACTCTCTTAAAATGGAACTGTCTCTAATTGTTATTTTCGTACCGAATGGCGGATTTGTCGCAAGGCACATATGTGAATCAAACTGAATTGATGCTTTTGCGTTGTAACTCTCCCTTTTCAAAGAGTCCGCATTGTTGACCACGCCCGCTTTTAAACTGCCGATTTGAAATGCGATCGTGGAGTTTGCCACCGCGGCCAGTTCTGCATCAATTTCTTGGCCACGAATCGAACGAAGAGATAGGGTGCGTGCTTTGGCAGAATCGCCCACTGATTCCTTTATGTGATTTATTGCAGCAATCAAGAAGCCGCCCGTGCCAGCACAAATATCAACGAAATCATCACCCTTGTCTGGTCTAAAATTCAACAGTTTAACAGATAGTCTTGTCACTCGCTGATCTGTAAAAAATTGACCCCCATTAGATTTTGCCCATTGAGAACGAAAGATCTCCATGGCATCACCAAACACATCCCTGTGAGTGGTGGTTATCTTTATGCCGCTTAGCTTCTTGGACATGTATGCGATATTCGTGTCAGAAAGTCCAATCCCGTCATCCTTCTCAAAGAAATTGTTTTTCTTGTTCGATGATCGAAACGCCTCACGAATTGTCGTGGCAACATCTCGCTCAGATTGAGCATTCGCAAGTGTTTTGGCATTTGATGTCTCGAGATGAGCCAGTCCTCGCAATACCTTGCTAGCCTCGCGCGCTATGGCGGTGGGTATTCGTACAGGGGAGTTTGAATACAAGTAATCGTAGATGTGATTCACTTTCGATTCGAGATGAAGAGTTTCCTGCATATCAAAAGTATGGTGCATATCAAGCACAATGCAAAATTTGCATTGTGGATAAGCGACTCATCGGGGGTGTACGCACGGATACGGCTTCCGCGGCAACCGAACTTGAGCAGTTAGAGGTTAGATTGTGAAGATTCGCGATGAGTCGCACTGAAGGGATGCGATAGTTCGCCCTCATTGTTGTGTCATGAAATACGTGCAATGGTGATGCATACTGTTCGTATGGGATCCATCAACTGGTTTCAACTCATCGTTGCATTGATCATTCCGCAGGTGGCGGGAGGGTTGGGCACGATATTTACATCGTCGAATATAAAGACGTGGTACGTAACGCTCACTAAGCCCACATGGAACCCGCCGAATTGGATATTTGGCCCGGTGTGGACGACTCTCTTTTTGCTGATGGGAATTTCCTCCTACATCGTGTATCGCGCAGGGTGGGAGCGTAGTGATGTGAAGTGGGCGCTTGGTGTGTTTGCGATACAGCTTGTGCTGAATGTAATGTGGTCGGCACTCTTTTTTGGTGCACGTAATCCTGGCGCGGCGGTGATCGAAATAGCTATCCTGTGGCTCGCGATCGCAGCCACCATAGTGCTTTTCTATCGCATCTCTCCTGTAGCGGGGCTCCTCATGGTGCCGTATCTGTGTTGGGTATCGTTTGCGGCCTACCTCAACTACACCATCTGGCAGCTCAACTAGCTCTGCTACACTGTCGCGATGTCAGACAAGGGAAACAAAGAGTGGAAAGCGCCTGAGGGGACGAGGATCGGGCACACGCACCTTACGGTGGCGAATATTGATCGATCACTCGAGTTTTACTGCGATCTCCTTGGGTTTGAAGTAACTGCGCGCTTTGGAAATTCCGCCGCGTTTATTTCCGCTGGAGGCTATCACCACCACATCGGCCTCAACACATGGGCGGGCGAGGGAGTAGCACCGCAGCCAAAAGGCTACGCAGGCTTGTATCACCACGCGATTCTGTATCCTACCCGCAAGTCGCTCGCGACCGTGCTCAAGCGATTGATTGCTGCTGAATATCCATTTACAGGATTCTCTGATCACGGTGTATCGGAGGCGATCTATTTGGATGATCCAGACGGAATTGGGGTAGAGCTCTACTTCGATCGACCTATGGAAATGTGGAAGTACAATCCCGACGGCACGATTGCGATGGTGAGCGAACCACTTGATGTGGATTCGCTGCTTGCAGAACTGGAGGAATAAAAAAGCCGCCTAGGAAGGCGGCTGTTTGCGGAGCTATTCGTGCGTGCGGCGAAACTTATCGAGCGCGTCGAAGAGCTCTTTTCGAATGTCTGCAGGAGTCGCCGCATATGTAACCACGATGCAGATGCGTGGCTTCATCTTTTCCTCGTGCGCGATCTTCAGATACGAATTTTTCTCATGCAGTGTTCTGCTCACCGCTATCGGCACCCACACCTTTGTGCTGCGCGTCGTGCGCACCATCGCGGAGCCGTCGGTTTCTTGATCGGTGGCGAGGTTGAGCTCAAGGAGCCAGTCAGGGAGCTGCGCTGTTTGGTCTCGCAGTGCTTCGCGAAACTGAGCCGCCGCATTGATCTGCTTCGTGGTTGGTCCCGGCAGCACATATCCGCGCAGGCGGAGTGAATTGCGCACCGCATCGCGATTGTCGTGCACCAATAGCGCGTCGCCCTCGTCTGATATCTCGAAGTACAAGAGCGAATACATCTTGTGCACCCGCGCATCTTTGTACCGCGCGACAAAGAGTCGCGAATGGTGCTCCTCGAGGTAGCGAAGCGAGAACGGCTTGGTGTTGGCAGGCAGCTCTGTAAATGTACGCAGATACTTTGTTGCCGCCTTGATCGCATTTCTGAGATGAAGCTGGTGCTTGGACTTGGGTAACGACCTGCGCATGTGAGCCTCCGTATGTCCGCGCACTGTATACGCCTCCTTAGAAAGCGCGTCAATACGAGGGGTTGTGAGTACACAGGATTAAGTTGTCGGACGACCGTGTTTGGCTTAAGGTAGTCCGAATGGGACATTCACACGGGCATCATGATGATCATGTAGACCACGACCTTATTCGCTGCCGCGAGGTTATGTTTTCCGACGAGCGGGCAGTTGTGGAGCGGGTAGAGGTAGCGGTGGCAAAGATGGCGTCGCCTATGTGGCGTATACTCGCCGCATTCGGCATTCGACACCACTAATTAAAAAACGCAGCCGCTCGGGAAACCGAGCGGCTGTTGCGACACCTAGGCGGCGTCGCGATGACGGTGAATCCAGAGATGCTCCAAGTTCTGAATAACAGCTTCGTTATTCACGACTGGCGTACATTCCTCGAACGGAACACCATAGACCATCTGGATTATGTGGAACATCGCGTCCATGCGCTGCGATTCGTATTCCCAGCGACCGAAGCCGTGCGTTACTTCGCTGCCTCCCAGGAATACGCCGGAGGTCGTGCCGACCTCGTAGAACGCGAGCACCTTCGCATCGCCCGGCGTCTTGATCTTGCGCAGGTAGCGGAAGGGATTGCTCATCAGCTCGGATAGGCCGGCGAGGCCACGTACGAGCTGCGTGAGAGCCTTCACGCCATCTTGGAAGATCATGGGTTCTGCAATGAGATACAGCGTTTCGCATTCGCGATTCGGTATTGCGTGGTCGCGCATGCTGTCGGTGAGGTTGAACGGATGTTCGTAAAGCGCGACCGAGCGCGCGACAGCGTCATCCAGACAGTTGTTCGCTGCGGTCGGATCGTACAGAAGTGTGGAAAGACCCATACGCAGGGGAAGCACCTGTTTCTTCATGTCACACGTTCTCCAGTTGAACCGGGTCAATGAATACCACAAATATGATGAAGTGTCAAAGAAGGGCGGAGTCGCCGATACTTGAACACAACAATAAACGACGGTAGGGTGGCGCCATGAAGATCCAGCTTGGAGGCCCTGAGGTGCTCAAAAATCTCCCCGTATTCGAGGAGGCTCCTCTGCATGAGAGCCACCATGCCCCAACGCACCCTGTTTCAACGCCGGTCATGATTCACCGCCCAAGCCAGCGCCTCATTGTGGAGAATGTTATTGACCAGCTTGCAGCCCCGATATGGCGTATGCTGGGTATGTATGGTCGCTAAGCGTTTCAAACTCACCTCAAGGATCATCACGTTCCCGGGTATGGGCGCGTGGCGATTTTTGCATGTAAACAAAAAAGCTTCCGACGAGATCAAGAAACACTTTGCACCACAGGCGGTTGGATTTGGCTCGATCCGCGTGCATGTGCAGGTGGGTAAAACAAAATGGGACACGTCTATTTTCCCCGATAAAAAATCGGGCACGTATCTGTTGCCCACCAAGGCATCTGTGCGTAAAGCAGAGCGCATCAACGATGAGGATCCTGTCGATTTCACCATCACGATTGCCTGATAGAATTACTGTATGAAGAACCGTGGCTGCGTATCGCACATTTTCCTCATACTTGGTGGCGTGCTTGGTATCGGATTCCTGTGGTATGCCTACAATAATTACAGCGTGACTGCGCAGAGTGAGACGCAGCCGCCAAGCGTGATCAATCGCGCAAATGCGGTGCAGGGCATGGCCGATCAGCGCAATCACGAGATCGAGTCGATGGGTCAATAACCGCTATGACGATCCGCGCACAGTACATCGCACTTTTCATTGCGATTCTTTTTTGTGTGCCGTTGATCGTGCGTGCGCAGAGTGATGGTTCGGTGCCAGAGGATCACACTGGCCACGACATGAGTGGGCAAGCGCCAGCTCCGACTACACCTCCGCCAGCAGATGGCACGCAAGGATCTGCACCAACTGATAGCGCTGTTGCACCTGCACAATCGGGAACCGTTCGCCCAACGCCTGCACCGATTACTCCAACCACGCCTACAAACCCCACCAACCCGATCACGCCACCATCAACACCGAATACAAATTCTGGAGGTTCAGGTGCGCCGATAGTTCCAGAACAAATCGACCTCGGTAGCGCAACCATCGAGGCAACCGCGCTGCCAGAAGAGGGCACAACCACACCGAGCAATTCCAATGCGTGGCTCTGGCCGGTCGTTGCAGTGCTCGCGCTCATTCCGTTTGGATTTTTGGTAGCGGGATTCCTGCGAAAGAAGCCAGAGGCATCTGAAGAGTCCAACAATCGCTGTTTCGATATCAAACAAATGATGGAGGCAAAGCTCAAGGAGCTCACCGACGTGAAGGTGATGATCAAAGAGAAAGCAATCGAAAAATCAAAGGAAGCAATCCGAGATGCGGTGAGCGGTTCAGCCACCGGCGATCTCTTAGTGCGTGCGGAAAAACTAGAAGAGCAGTACCACAAGCTCAAGAAATTGTTTGAGGAATGCCAGATTGATATTGATCAATATCGATACAAGGGAGTGCTCGTTGAGAATTCGCTGCTTGATAAAGAAATTCTCAAGCACGTAAAGATCATCCGCTCGCGCGATGAAGGGGATTGGAAACTGCACGATATCCGCTTGAGCAAAAAGCAGATCAGCGATATTCAGAAATCGATCGCGGAAAAAGGATGGTACTTCCACTTGTGGGAACCAGGGAAAGATGTGGTCACCGTGGTGTTCAAAGACAGGCTATTCGAGATCAAGCACTCCGATAAAGCGACCTGGAAGGATGCGATTGCATATGGCGTGGCGCAGGGTATTCCAGAGAGTCAGCTCGATTTCGTGCTCGTATAGGGTGCTATTTCATGAAGTAATGCGCACAGACTTCACTCGTCTATAATGATGTGACGATGAAACCACTCGCCGCAGTAGTGCTCTTTTCGCTTCTCAGTGTGCCGGCATTCGCCTTTGCACAGGGAAGCGATTCGGATTGGATGAACTACTGGCGCCGTGGTTCTGAATACAGTTCGCAAATTCAAGCGCTGGGCGATGTGGCCGTGCAAGCGATCCCGATCCCAGTCTTACTCGGTGTCGAAGTAAACCAGCTCACTCGCAATTTTGGTGATGCGCGTGGCGGGGGAACTCGCACACACGAAGGGCTCGACATCATGGCGCCGGCTGGCACGCCGGTCGCTTCTCCGACTGATGCCGTGGTGATCAATACAGGCGATGGGCCAGATAGCGGGCTCTTCGTGCGCACTGCAAACCCTGGCGGCGAGCAATTTGTATACATGCATTTGAGTGCAATCGCGAAGGGAATTCAAAATGGTGTTGCAGTAAAGCGCGACGAGGTGATTGGCTACGTAGGCAACACGGGCAACGCATCTGGTGGGGCACCACACCTACACTTCGAGATCCGCAACAACGGGGCCACTGATCCATACCCACGACTCACCCAAGTGTTTTCAATGCAAGAACGCATGGCTGGCGTGCAACAGGCACTCGAGCGCGCCACCGATCCCGCTGCGCTCGCGACCACGCTCGCGACTAATTTCAAATCAACATTCAATACAGCGAAGTCGCAGGGTGTTGCAGTTGCGCAGTCGATCGTGGATCGCCTCGGAAGTACTATTGGGATCGGTATCACCACTGCCGACGCACAAACCGCCATTACACCAGCTGCGGTTGGATTCTCGCGCGATCTTGAGATTGGGATGAAGGGGGAAGATGTCCGAAAGCTACAGAAGTATCTCAATACGAGTGGCTACCTGATCACCAATATTGGCGATGGCTCACCCGGCTACGAAACAACCTACTTCGGCGCACTCACGAAGAAGGCGCTTATTACCTTTCAAAAAGCAAAAGGGATCTCGCCTGCAGCTGGCTACTTTGGCCCAAAGACCCGCGCATACATCGCATCGCACTAGTTTGCTACTATATCGCGATGTCGAATTTTCTAGGCAATCCTGGCGAAGATCTTCGCCGCTCAATGATCGTGTCTCACGGCGAGGTGTTGATGCGCGAACAGCAGGGTTTGCAGAAAAATATGAATTTTCGAGACGACGGCCGACCGTCGGTCTTTCTCATTTCCGATAGGGGTGATGAACACACCGATGAGTGGCACGAGTACGAGCAGGTGTTCATTGTGGAAGGGCATGATGCCACGACGAAAAGCAATGCAAAAGGTGAGGACCAAGAACTCATGCACGAGAGCGGCAAATTGTCGGACAACGGCAAGTTCTACAAAGTAGCGCAGTCATATAAAGACGGCGTGCGACGCGATCCAATGCAGATACAAGTGTATGAGCGGCTGGACGCTGGCGTGTGGTACGACAAAGGGCTTTTTAGTCTCGTCGACGCGCAGCGTCATATGAAAGACAAACGCCGCACGTTTCAGTTCGTGCTCTCGCCGCTCTACGGCGGGGCAGACGATGGCTATAAGCGCGAGCGCATGATCCCCGCGTCGGTTAAACAGGCGGTGTGGGAGCGCGATCAAGGCCGCTGCTGTGTGTGCCAGTCAGATTCGCAGCTTTTCTTTACAGTGATGCAATCAGAAAAGGATGGGGGAGAGACTGCCGATATCGACAACGTGCGGCTCAGCTGCAACGTGCACACTATCGGTGCAAAAGGAGGTTTTCTCTAAAAAAATCACAGCACCTCAATATCTTTCACGGTTGAGGAAATAAATTTGTAGAGCTCGGCCGGGCGGAATGGTCCGCCTTGTTTCTTTTTATCGAGCGCCTTGAGCACATCTACTTTTAGTATCTTCTTACGGAAGTTGCGCTTATCGAGATCTTTACCGATCACTACTTCGTACACGTTCTCGAGTTCGGTGAGTGTGAATTCCTTTGGCATAAATTTGCTCACCAGAGTTGTGTAGTGCACGCGAGAATGCAATCTGTCGAGCGCGATCTCAAGCATTTCATCGTGATCGTAGGCAAGCTTTGTGGCGCGCGAAACGGGGCTCCACCACGCTGCCTCTGTATCAGATTGTTCTTCCACACTCAGTTCTTCCCACGCAACAAGTGCCATGTAGGCCATTGCCACCACACGTCCGCGCGGATCGCGATCTACTTTACTGAAGGTAAAGAGCTGTTCCATGTGCACGTGATCGGGATCGATCTTTGCCTTGGTTTTTAAATGTCGCACTGCAGAGTCGCGCCCGGTTTCTTTTGGAGAAATGAGTCCACCGGGGAAACCCTTCGAGGAAGGGAAGTGGGGAGGGCGATCAATCGCTACCAAGCGCACAAAAAGCTTTCCGTCGCGAACGGTAAAGCAGATCACATCGGTCGCGAGCACGGCAAATCGCAGCTCATCGGGAGTAGGGTCCTTTTGCATAGGTATAACCATACGATATGTATAGATATTGTCAAACATACACTTATACACATGATACTTAGTGTAGACTTGACACTTAATACACACAGGTATAAGGTGCCAGTAGAAGAGTAAGTGTACGAAATACATTAAGTATCTCGATCACAAACTCCCGCACCTTGATACCGGGGCACTGCGCTGCCAAGCGCATGGAGCCCCTATACAGAAAGGACAGACACATGAATAGCTCGCAAGCCATCAGAGAAGTTTCGAAGCGGCTCGCGAGTGCGACTTCGCTCGTGGCTATCTTCGGGACGCTGCCAAAGGGAACAGCGATTGAACAGAAAGCGTATCTGCGAAAGCAGTTCAGCTATCTCGTGAATATCGTGCATCCCGACCACGCAGATCCGAGTGCCGCCGACGATGCTGCCAAGGCGTTTACGGAGCTCAACTCGCTCCGGCAAACCGCTGAAGCGGCAATCCTGTGCGGTACCTACGACAAGCCGATCGCGCATCACGAACCACACGACGACGCGGATCGATTCGAGATCACATCGACGGTCGGAACGTTTCGTTTGCGCAATGCGCCGCATCGGGAAGGAGATTTCTCCATCCTGTATCGCGGCGTACTCGCCGGAGCAAAACCGATCCCGGTGCTCGCGAAGGTGGCGTGTGAACCGAGCTTCAACGCCTGGCTTGAAAAAGAGGCCGTCGTGTTGAAGCAGGTGGCGCGTCTACCGCGCTTAGCAAAGGTGCTGCCGCAACTCATCGATACCGTCATGATCCCCGGCGAAAGAAACACGCGCTATCGCGCAAACATTTTTCGCTTCGATCCGGACTTCGTATCTGTTGCAGACATCATCGCGGCATACCCGAAGGGGCTTGAAGCACCGCAGGCAGCGTGGGTGGCGCGACGAATATTCGCGCAATCACTCGTGGGGCCCATGCTCGGCTACGTACACGGCGCGATCACACCAGATCACGTACTCGTGAATCCGATCACGCATGATCCGCTCCACATCGGGTGGACGCATGCCGTGAAGTCCGGCCCGATCACGCATGTGATCGATCGCTGGAAGGATCTCTATCCTCCCGAGGTTCTCGGGAAGAAGGATGCCGATCATCGCACCGACCTCTACATGGCGGGTGCCTCGATCGTACGACTTATGGGCGGCAACGTGACGCGTAAATCGCTTCCCGCTGCTGTGCCAGATCGGGTTGCGAAGATCATTCTTCGCACGCTCGAACATAGCCCCGCGCACAGACCAGACGACGGACTGCGCATCCTTTCCGAATTTACGGACGCCGTTCGGAAAGAGTGGGGGCGTGTATATCGGCCATTACAAATGCCGATTCACGCATAGGTGTTCTCTAACCATAGGAGGCTGCCATGGGTGGCGGTTCTTGGGACACTGGCTCATATACCTCTGCTGCAACAACGCGAGCCGCAGCAGGCATCGATGACTTCGACTACGACAAGAAGGTGAAGTCTGGTCGTGCAACGGGAATCAACACGTTGCTCGATCCCAAGACGGTCGCCGGTCCGACCTCGGTCCTAGCGGGACAAAATATCCGCGAGAGCCGTGACGGCCCCGATCATCCGAATTCGCTCCCGATCGCGGTGTTCTTCGACGTCACCGGATCGATGGGCGGCATTCCCGTGATCTTGCAGAAGAAGCTTTCAACGCTGATGGACGTCGTGATCGCGAAAGCGGGGGTGAAGGATCCCCAAATTCTCGTCGGCGCCATTGGCGACAGCACCTGCGACCGGTACCCGTTCCAGGCCGGCCAGTTCGAATCCGACAATCGGTTCGACGAAGCGCTGCGTTCGATCATTCTCGAAGGCGGCGGCGGCGGACAGATCAAGGAGAGCTATGGCCTCGCGTATCGGTTTGCCGCGTATCACACGGCGACCGACTCGTTCGAGAAGCGTGGCAAGAAGGGCTACTTCTTCACCATGGGCGACGAAGCATTCTGGCCCACGGTCTCTGCGCGCGACGTCGAGAATATTTTCGGCGTCAAAGCGGAAGCCGACGAGTCGGTCGAGGACCTGGTCCGCAAGGCTCAGGAGAAGTGGGAAGTATTCCACCTCTGCTCGATGGACGGTAGCTATCCGCACGAGGAGCGCATCCACGCTGCGTGGAAGAAGCTGCTCGGCGAACGCTACGTGAAGGTCGAGGATTCCTCGCTGGTCTGCGAGATCATCGCTGGTCTGATCCATATGCTCGAGACGGCGTCCGACGTGGACACCGTCGTTGCCGACATCGGCGCCACCGGCGCTGCAGGACGAGCCGTGAAGAACGCGCTCGTGCCGGTTGCGGCTGGTCGCGCTCCGGCGCATGTTGCGTCGGGAAGGCTGCCATCGAGGAGCTCGAAAGGCTCCAGCGGGGTGAGCCGCGTCTGATCATTCCCATGAGTGGGATTACAAGCGCCGGGTATGCAGTGCGTACCCGGCGTTTTTCTACAACAGCACTGCACGCAATGGAGGACGCTATGTTGAAACAGAAAGCAACAATCGTCGTCGATATTGGATTCGGCGACAACGGCAAGGGTACGACTGTCGACTATCTCGCGCGTACCACTCCCGTTTCTGCAGTCGTGCGCTTCAATGGTGGTGCACAGGCTGCACACAATGTGCATACGCCAGACGGGCGTCACCACACGTTCGCTCAATTCTCTGCCGCCACATTCGTGCCGGGAGTGAAGACACATCTCTCGCGCTTTGTGCTCGTCGATCCGCCCGCACTCTTGAACGAAGAATCTCATCTGCGTGCACTTGGTGTGCACGATGCGCTCGCGCGGCTTTCAGTCGATGCGGCCGCACTCATCGTGACGCCGTTCCACAAGGCAGCGAATCGCATTCGCGAAGTGCTGCGCGGCTCCGGTAAACACGGCTCCGTCGGCATGGGCGTAGGCGAGACAATGGCGGATTGCATAGCGTTCCCGCATAAAGCAGTCTTCGCTGCCGACCTTCGTTCGCCGGAAACGCTCGTAGAAAAGTTCAGCTTCTTCCAGAGGCTGAAGAGCGACGAGTTTCGAGCGAGGCTTCCTGAGCTTTCGCGCGATGCGAATCTTGCCGAAGAAGTGCGCTTGCTCAGTGATCCGAACGCTGCCACGCAGTGTGCTGTTTCGTTTTGGCGAGTCGGCATGAGGCTGCGGCTGGTAGACGGAACGTATCTCTCGAAGCTCGCACTTGAAGGCGATCTTGTGTTCGAAGGGGCACAAGGAGTGCTCATCGACGAGTGGCACGGCTTCCACCCGTTTACGACGTGGAGCACGGTCACTCCGGATAACGCACGCACGCTGCTTCGCGAGATCGGCTACGCGGGAGCGATCGAAACACTCGGCGTGGTGCGTGCATACGCAACTCGCCATGGTGCCGGTCCGTTCCCGACGGAAGAAACCTATCTCACCGCACTACTGCCGGACACGCATAATACGTTCGGCAGATGGCAGGAGAACTTCCGTGTTGGCTACTTCGATGCGGTGCTTGCGCGATACGCGATTGCCGCGTGCGGCGGTGTCGACTCACTCGTTGTTACGAATCTGGACCGGATCGAAGGCCTGCAGGGGCTCAAGTTCGCAACCAGCTACAGCGTGCACGATGTGAATCGTGCCGAGCGCGACACGATTGTGGGAACGAGCGAAACAGAGCGCGCAACTCGCGTTACGTCGTTTCGCCGGAAGCCGTTCCTAAGTGATCTGGGATACCAGGAAACGCTGACCGGCATTGTGCTACGGGCAAGCCCTGTGTATGTGCCGGCGCCGAATGGCGAGGCGTTGGTGCGGATGATCGAGCGCGAACTGAACGCGCCGGTTTCAATCACATCGCATGGGCCAGCAAGTGCCGACAAGCGTCGCCGCGAACCAATTCGGCTCGCCGCGTGATCTTTTTGGAGACTCCGAATGATTTCGGAGTCTCTTTTTTTGTGAGGCGCAAAGCGCCACTGTTTCTGCTATGATTCTGTAAACTTTTGCGAATATGGCTGAAAACAACGAAGAAGTGGTATTTGTGCCCGAGCCCGAAAAGCCGGCGACACAGACCGAGAGCGCAATGCTCCAAGACGACGTAGAAACACTTGAGGTGATACAGACCGATCTGCAGGAATTGAAGCATCTCACTGGCTCTAATAAGGCGTGGTTCGTGCGCGGCATTTTACAGGGCGCGGGCGCTATCATTGGTTCGATCATCATGCTGATCGTGCTTGGATGGGTCTTGAGTATTCTGGGCGTGATCCCAGGTGTGAGCGAGATCGCAGATTACCTGCGCGGGTACGCAGACCAAGTAAAACGCTAAACATTTTCTGCTCGGCGGTTTATACTAGCCCGCATGCTTAAAGCAATTGCACTCCCGGCCGTCGTGGTCATCACGGTCGTACTTATTTGGGCATTTTTTGGTGATTGGCGATCCACGCAGGCCAACAACTCAGATGCAGAAAATATGGCGTCGGCTGCTGCAGATATGTACTACGGCACATCGACGGGCTCGTCGGATAACTTCACCTTGCAGGGTGGAGTCTCTGGCGCAGTTCCGGTTACGAATGCAACGCCAAATTTAGTAAACGATAATGGTAAGAAATATATGAATGCAACGATCAAAACCAGCAAGGGCGACATCAAGATCGAGTTTGATGCCGCAGCTCCAAAGACGGTAGAGAATTTTATTAAGCTCGCAAAGGGAGGATTTTACGATGGCACAAAGTTCCACCGCGTGATCTCTGGATTCATGATCCAGGGAGGTGACCCGCTCACCAAGGATGACTCGAAGCAGGCGATGTGGGGAACTGGAGGCCCTGGCTATCAGTTTGCAGACGAGATCCATGCCAACAATGAGAACAATGCAGGCACGATCTCGATGGCGAACTCTGGTCCAAACACAAATGGTAGCCAGTTCTTCATCAATGTGGCCAACAACAACTTCCTCGACTCGAAGCACACGGTGTTTGGCCGCGTAGTGGCGGGAATGGATGTGGTGAGCGCGATCGTAGGTACGAATACCGACGCAAATGATCGACCAACGCAACCAATTTCGATCTCTGGAATCTCTGTTGAGTAAAATTTTTCACCCAAAAACAAAACGGCGCACATGTGCGCCGTTTTGTTTTACACATTCACTAAAAAAATATAAAAACATCTGATAGGATGCGTTGCATGAGCGAGGAAAAGAAAATTGACTACACCGTGAAGCGCAGCACTCGCGCTCGCACGATGCGCCTCGCAATTTATCCTGACGGAAATGTGGTGGTAACAGCACCGCGCTTCTTTGCGCTGCAAGCGATCGAGGATTTTGTTATGAAGCACTCCACGTGGGTGCGCACAAAAGTAGAAGAAACACGCGGACGAAGCATTTTGCGCATTCGAAGAGCCGATATCCCAAACCTCAAGAAGCAGGCACTCCTGCTCGCCATTCAGCGAGCCGAATATTACGCCGCACTCTATGGCGTAACGTATAAAAAGATCTCCATTCGTGCCCAAAAAAGCCGTTGGGGGAGCTGCTCAGAGCGCGGCAACCTTTCCTTTAACTACAAGATCGCTGTGCTGGATCCATACGTGGCCGATTACATCATCGTGCACGAGATCTGCCACCTCAAGCAGTTCGACCACTCCAAAGCGTTCTGGGCGCTCGTAGCCGAACAGTTCCCAGACCACCAAGAGCTTCGCCTCAAGCTGCGCAACACGGCCACCATATTTTCTTAAATAGGGTTGCAGCCG
>JACCDV010482722.1_pt1 | contig 22555 bp, 22 predicted proteins | sample 7446131 | NCBI WGS metagenome assembly JACCDV01 (sample SAMN15323448, study PRJNA562643) | freshwater metagenome | isolation source: river surface water | place: USA:Blue River Watershed | collected 2017-08-17
CGTTTCAGATCTGAATTCCTGATGGACAAAAATTGACATTATTTGGTTTAATGTTAAGATGACTTGGCCGTCTTCTTTGCTGCATCCGGTACTTTTGCGTTATGGCAAAAACACCCGGAGAGATAGTATCGACTGCTGCCTCATCAAGCCTCATTATGCCCGAACCAGATATTCGTGAAGAGCCACCATACGAAGAGCGCTTTCAATCTTTTCTTGAATCAGGGGTACGAAAGGAAAACTCCGATATACAGATGGGTGATGAATCCCATGAAAAGACAAGAAAGTTAGCAGCAAAAAGAAAAGCCCGTGTCCTCCAAAGAGAAGATATGGCACAATTTTCCTATTATGTGATTCGATATATAGAGAACTTTCGCATGGCGATCGAGAGCGCTGAACTAGGCGATGAATTCACACATAATTTCGAAGAATTCCTTCGGGCTGCATTAACAGGAAACAGAGGCAGCGCCCTCCAGCTTGCTAAAAAATTACAGCAGGAAGGAGCGTGTGCAGATGCAGAAGAATTTCTTGCACGTATCACAGAATTCATTTGGCAAGCAGGAACACCTGATGCGCAAATCCCGAATCATGCAGAAGAAGAAAGCTCGATATCATCGAAAGCGATAATTATATGTTCAGCTTCTGTGATAATTCTCATCAGTGCCATGGTGATAGGGCGATATAGAGATGGAGATACCCCCGCACACAATAAAAATGGCGCACTTGATGAAAAAAAGCAGCCCGCAGGAGAGGAAGAGCTGCATACACAAGAACTGGGCGCCGATACAGGTATCGTAAGGCAGAAGCAGTCCCAACTGGCGCAAGCAAATCTCACGAAACTACGCGATTCTTATTCGAATATGGATCCTGACTTCTGGTATCGAGGGGAAGAAATACGGCTTGAATGTTCTGTAGACCAAGAAGGTGTATCGCCCTCATACGAAACGCTCACGGAATATCAGAAGCAGTATGTAAAACAATATCTTCTCCAGATGCCACCGGGTACGAAGGAGAGATGGACTGGTGAACGCATTATGGGAAACCCCATTACTTGGTCTGAATACTTTGTGCAGCATAACGACACAAAAAATTGAGTGAAGATTGGTCAAAAACATTGCATATTCTCGTCCAACTTCCTCCGATATTTGATGTAAACTACTCCCACATATGAACGCGAATCAGAAGCTCTGTGTTGTCGGCCTTGGTTTTGTTGGACTGCCCGTCGCTGCGACTTTTGCAGAATTTGGACTCTCTGTAACGGGAGTTGATGTTTCCCCCCGCGTCCTCGATGCGCTTAAAGAAGGAAAAGCGCCATTTCATGAAAATGGGCTGGATGCACTGCTGGATAAAGTTCTTGGAAAAAATCTGCAGATTGCGAACACAGTCGAAAAGGGTGCACACACTATCTACATCATCGCCGTCGGGACGCCAATCGACGAGAAATCGCATCAGCCGATCATGGAGTATGTGGAAGGAGCCTCGCGCATGATCGGCAAAGCTCTAAAAAAAGGAGACCTCGTCATCATGCGCTCCACCGTTCCGGTCGGAACCACTCGCGATGTCGTACTCCCGATCCTGGAAAAGGAGAGCGGACTGAAAGGAGGGAAAGACTTTGATCTTGTCTTCGCGCCGGAGCGTTTGGTTTCCGGCAAAGCGCTCGCGGAACTTCGCGAGCTTCCGCAGCTCATCGGTGGATTGAATGGTGGGAAAGATGCAGAGCGCGCGAGTGCGTTCTTTAAGAACATGACTCCGAATATCGTTGTCGTGGAAAATCTGGAAGCGGGCGAGATGGGGAAACTGATCGATAATACGTACCGTGACCTCCATTTTGCGTACGCAAACCAGATGGCCATGCTCTGCGAAAAAGCGGGAATCGATATGACACGCCTCGCGCACGATGTGAATAACGGTTACAAGCGGAACCGCATTCCGGTGCCAAGCCCCGGTGTCGGTGGTATCTGCCTCAAAAAAGATCCACAGCTCCTGATCTATACCGGCAAAAAGTACGGCTATCATCCGGGTCTTACGGAAGCCGCGCGGAAGCTGAATGCGGACATGCCCGTGCATGTTTCGAATCGCGTGATCGAACTTTTGAAAAAGGCAGGGAAGAAGCCGAAAAATTCCACGGTCTTCATTCTGGGATTCGCCTTCAAAGGAAAACCGGTAACCTCGGATACCCGCGACTCGCCGACAACGACCGTGGTGGAATCCTTGCAGAAAAATGGATGCACGATCCTTGGATACGACCCCGTTGTTCCGATTGATCATCTTAAAAATCTCTCCGTGAAGCCCGTTTCAATTGAAGAAGGTTTCCGCGAGGCGGATGCCGTGGTGATTATGACGAATCATCCTGAGTTCGAATCGTTGCCGCAGAATAAAAAACTCATCGACTCCATGAAGAAACCGGGGGTTCTCCTCGACGGGTGGCATATCTACGATCCCAAAGAGATGCACCGGATCGAGGGTCTCCAGTATGCTGGCGTCGGTAACAACTAAGATGACTCGCCCCACCCTTGCGATTGTCGGCTTGGGTTACGTCGGCCTCCCGCTCGCGCACGCATTCGCGAAAGAGGGGTATACGGTTTCTGGATATGATGTGAACAAAGAGCGCATCAACGAATTAAAAAATGGTCATGATCGAACGAACGAACTCACGGAGAATGTATTGAAGAGCGTTTCGATCGAATTTAGTACCGATCCTTCGGTTATTTCAAAGGCAGATGTGGTAATCCTTGCCATCCCCACGCCGGTGGATGCAAAGAATCGCCCCGATCTCACACTGCTCAAGGATGCGACGAAGACCGTGGGAAAGTATTTTAAGGATGGAGCAGTGATCGTGTACGAATCCACAGTGTATCCGGGAGTGACGGAAGATATCTGCGGACCCATCCTTGCAAAGGAATCGAAGGGGAAGAATTTTTCGCTGGGCTATTCGCCGGAGCGGGTGAATCCGGGCGACAAGGAACACACGATCGAGAAAATCGTCAAAATCGTCGCAGGGCAGGATGCAAAAACTCTGGATGCACTCGCTTCGCTCTACGGCAGCATCATTAAAGCGGGAATCCACAGGGCACCGAGCATCAAAGTAGCGGAGATGGCGAAAGCGATCGAAAACGCGCAGCGCGATCTGAACATCGCCTACGTGAACGAAATCGCCAAATTCTGTAATAGGCTCGGTATCCGCACCAAAGACGTTCTGGATGCCGCCAAAACCAAGTGGAATTTTCTTCCATTTACGCCCGGCCTCGTCGGCGGCCACTGCATCGGGGTGGATCCGTACTACCTCATGGAAAAAGCGGAAACGTTGGGGGGAAAGATGCCGATGGTCTCTGCTGCGCGGAAAACGAACGACAAGATGCCGATCTTTGTCGTTGAGCAAATAGAAAAATCGCTTGGGAAATTGAAAGGAAAGGACGTTCTCCTCCTCGGACTCACGTTCAAGGAAAACGTTCCCGATGCACGTAACGCAAAATCTACGCACGTCGTGGAGCTTCTAAAGAAAAGCGGGTGCACGATAACGACGCACGATGTTTACCACGCCAATCACCCTCTTGAAGGGAAATACGATGCCATTATCCTTCTTGTCCCCCATCGGGAGTACCTTGAGATGACTCCTACGGATTTTCACTCGCTCGCGAAACCCGCCTCTCTCTTCTATGATTTAAAATCCGTCTTCAATAAAGAAAAAATGGAAAGTGCCGGTTTCACCTACATGTCGCTCTAAATGGAATCGACGCCGCTCCTCACGATTATCGTCCCCGTCTTTAACGAAGAGCCGACTCTGGAGGAAATCATGGGGAGGATCGTTTCAGCGAATCCGGATGCCGAAATTATCTATATTGATGACGGATCGAAAGATGCTTCTCTCACAATCCTTCAGAAGAATGCGCGGCCACGGGATCTAGTACTGACCAAGGAGAACGGAGGCAAAGGCTCCGCAATCCGCTTCGCGCTCCCAAACGCTAGGGGCAGCTCCATCGTGATTCAGGATGCAGATTTGGAATATGACCCGAAGGAAATCAGGACCCTCTCCGAGGAAGCGAAAAGAAATCCTCGTGCCGCAGTGTTTGGATCTCGATTTCTCAGACCCAATCCCAACCTCTACAAGCGCTATCTGATCGGGAACAAAGTGCTGACTTTCATCTTGAATTTCCTCTTCGGAGGCACACTCACCGATTCCTATACCTGCTACAAATTGTTTCCCACGGATATCCTCAAAAATCTGAATCTTGAAGCCAACGGCTTTGAAATCGAAGCCGAATTCTGCGCAAAGCTCCTAAAAAAGGGCATCCCCATCGTCGAAGTCCCGATCAGCTACCATCCGCGATCGCTGAAAGAAGGGAAGAAAATCAGATTCCGTGACGCCTGGAAAGGAATCGCTACCATGTTCCGTGTACGATTCTCTCGATGAAGATCCTCCTGGTTACAAACCATACGAAAGGGAACGACGGCTGGAGCAGGTACAGCGTCAATCTCCGCGATGCGCTGCAGAAGAGAAATCACGAGGTGGAGATGATCACCCCCCCTCCCCCACTCTCGTTTCTCACCCGTCCCTGGCTGGCCTTGTTCTTGGCTCGGAGGATTTCGAGAATCATGAAGCGGCATGCTGTGGATGTGCTCCACATCGCGGTAGAGCCGTACGCGCTTGCGGTGCCCTTTCTCCCTCGAAAGGTGAGAGATCGAACTGTTCTCACCATTCATGGAAACTACGGCATTCGCCCGTTCCGGCTGTTTTTCATCCGATGGATGATGAAGCGGGCGTTCGCAAAGATTTCTCGATTTATCACCGTGAGCGATTATACAAAGCAGGCGGTGATCAAGGAATTGCAGCGAATAAAAGCTCATAACCTTGCAACACACTTTGAGAGTCACACTACTGTCATTCATAATGGCATCCCTCTCACTCCTTGGACATCAAGAAAACCAGTAAACAAGCAAACAAAATATATCCTTCACGTCGGCGGCGTGAAACCCGCAAAAGGAGTCGGCGAGGCGATCGAAGCATGCGCGATCTACCGGGAAAAATACGGCACGCCATTTCATTTCACGATTATCGGCAAACTGTGGCGCGATCACTATGTGCAGGGATTGGAACTAGAGATCATGCAAAAGAATTTAACTGATGCAGTCAGCTTTCGCGGCGTGATCTCGGATGCGGAGCTCATCGAGGAGTATACAAAAGCGGATCTCCTCCTTGTCCCCTCAGTGACGGTCGAGACGACCTTCGAGGGATTCGGCTTGGTCTACATTGAAGCGAATGCGTACGGCGTTCCTGTGATCGGTCCACATACGAGCGGCGCTGCGGAAGCGATTAAAGACGGCGTGAGCGGCTACACGGTGAATGTTCTGGATCCGGAAAGTATCGCCGATCGCATGCATGCGATTTTAGATGAAGGAACAATCGATCCTGCGGCGTGTCGTGCATGGGCAGAGGAACATTCGATGGAAAAAGTGGTGGTAAAGGTCGAGTCTCTCTACAAGTCGCTCCGGAAATAGCTGCTACACTAACAACATGATCGATCTCGATCGTGCTCTCTCGATTGCCTCGAAAGCCGCCCTTAAAGCCGGTGAGCGTATTGCAGAGGGACTTGCAGGAAAAATGGTGTACCACACCAAAACCGACCGCGCCGACCGCGTGACGGAAACTGATTTCGAAGCGCAGGAGATCATTCAAACGATGCTGGAAAAGGAATTCCCCGAGATTGGTTTTATTGGGGAAGAAGATCCGAAATTTGATACCCGCGAAGGAAAAGAGGGAAAGAAATTATCTGAGCCAGATTCCTCATTGCGATGGATCGTTGATCCACTCGACGGAACCATGAACTTTACCCACCGAATGCCCTTCTGCGGCGTTTCGATTGGATTGGAGCAGGAAGGGAAAATAATTCTTGGCGTGATTCATTTTCCGGTTTTCGGTTGGACGTACGCGGCGACAAAAGGAGGAGGAGCAAAAAAGAATGGCACCCCAATCCATGTGAGCGATTGTTCGAAATTTGAGGATGCGATGATCGCCGAACTCTTTTCGGATCGCGAACAGCGCGGAACCACCGTCCCCTATCCGCCCGTCGCTGCATTCCGAAAATTCGGCAGCGCCATTACCTCCCTCGCTTTCCTTGCCGAAGGAATGATCGATGGAACGGCTATCCGATGCCGTCCATGGGATGCGGCAGCCGGAACGATCATCATCGAGGAAGCAGGAGGCATAGTGACGATCTTGAAAGATGATCCAAAGGATCCGCGCACCGCGATCACCTGCGTCGCTTCTACGCCGAAAATTCATGATGATCTGATCGCATTTGGGAATATCTCCCTCGGATTTTCTTCATAATGGCAAAGTTCAATGCCCCTCACCGGAAGCGCTTCCCCGTGATCTGGCTCACCGGAAATACGGGGTCGGGCAAATCCACTCTGGCATTCGCTATGCGCGAATATTTTAATGAGGAAGAGGAGATGAGCTCGGTGCTGGCTCGTCGCGTTGTCGTGCTCGATGGCGATGAGATGCGCGAAGTGATTTCGCGCGAAGAGGGACTCTCCGCGGAGGATCGCAGGCAGCACAATCTTCGCGTCGCGCGTCTGGCGGATCTCCTCTCGAGCCATGGATTCCTCGTTCTCATTTCGGTCATCGCGCCATTTGAATCTGTCCGAAAGGAAGTAGCGGAGATCTGTGATCCGAAATGGGTCTATGTGAAACGAGAAGGGCTTGCATCGGAAGATCGTCCCTACGAAGAGCCGAAGAAACCGGATCTCATGATTGATATTGATGATGTTGAACGAGAGGAGGCAGAGCGCATGCTCCGGGAATTTATAAGAGGATGCGCTTAATAAGACTAAGGGATGGATCCCTCGATACACCCGGCCGTGTCATCCCGAGTGATTTTGTCCTGAGCGTAGCGAAGGACAAAATTGTATCGAGGGACACGGCCGGGCACTCGGGATGACACCGCTATACTGTGCATATGCCCTATCCCAATTTCCTCGGCATCGGCGCCATGAAAGGAGGCACAACGTGGCTCGATCGCAATCTTCGCGCGCATCCGAAGATTTGGCTCCCGCCTGTGAAAGAGCTTCGGTACTTCGAAAAACACATGATGATTCCGCCGAAGACTCCGCTTCACGCGCTCTTCCATAAGCGCTACCGGAACACCGTGCGCCTTCGGAAGCTGACGCAGCCCTCAGTGCGGAAAGAAGTCTTGAGCGATCCCCTGTGGGCGTGTCGCTACTTCTTCGGGCGAAAGACCGACCGGTGGTATGCATCATTGTTTCAACCGCAGGAAGGACAGATTGCGGGAGAGATCAGTCCCGATTACGCAAAGCTGGATGAAGAGACGGTGAAACATGTCCATGATCTGATGCCGAATCTTAAAATCCTTTTTCTCCTCCGGAATCCGATCGAACGCGCGTGGTCTCACATCCTCTGGGATTTCTGCGGTGGCGATGGACCTCATAATCTGGGCACCCTTGATCTTGAGGCATGTAAAAAACATGCCACAAGCAGGAGTTCCAGAGTACGTGGTGAATACACGAAGACATTGAGAGTGTGGGAAACGTATTACCCGCGGGAACGAATGTTCGTCGGCTTTTTCGAGGAGATGCGCGACACCCCGGAAGAACTTCTGAAAAAAATCGAACAATTCCTCGGCGTCTCCGAATTCGTACCGGAGTCCGTGCGGCGGAAGATCAACGAAAATCCGGGACCGGAGATGCCTCCGGAACTCAAAAAACATCTTGCGGTCATCTACAGTGAAGAGTTGGATGCGCTCGCAAAACGATTCGGAGGGATCACGGAAAAGTGGCGGTACGAAGCCCTTTCTATGCGGGAAAAATAAGATAAACTGATAGCTGGTTCACGAATGCTCAAGATACGTAGCCAATTTTTTTTGTATGGCAGTTCCCATGTTCTGGACTGTTTCTTCGTGGGATATACGACTGGTAGGGAGAAGATACGGATCAACACATGCAGGGATGATGACATTCTCGACCGCTTTAAGAAACAGGCGCACAAGAGATAATTCTGGTTTAAAACCTTCTTCTAAAATTTTTCGGATTGCGTTCTTGCAATCAACCACTGTGCAAATAGGAATAACACCTGGAGCAAATTGATAAAAATGATGTCCGAACATGAGAACTGGCTTCTCTCGGAAAAGCGCTTCAAATCCCGCGGTTCCTGTTCCTGTAGCTACTGCTATGCAGTTTTCTTGCAACGGAAACGACGCTTGATCTCTTTCAATCAAACGTACCTGTTTTATTTTTAGCAGGTCCTTGTAGAATGACTCATCACGACCTCTGCCATCGGGGTACATGCTCTGTTGAGTTGGATGCTCCTTCACATAAATGAGGATATTTTTTGGAAGGCATGCGGCAAGGAGCGTAATCAAAAGTCTTTGCTCACAGTAGGCTCCAGCCATCGGACACGTAGAGCATTCTGGCTGCATTTGTAATGGCACAAAGAAATACCTCTGGGAAAAATCTGGAGGAATAGCATGCTTGTCGTAATAATGAAACATTCTTTTTGCTCGATGATGCGCAACAAATGATCTCCTCACTCTTACCCAATAACTCAGATGGCATCTTATTTCGATGGAGCGAAAAAGGATGCGAACTATTTCTGATAATTTATTCTTTTTGCTATAGAGACTTCTCAAAAAATGAAATCGCATATGATTTGGAGCACTCATTAACCTAAATTGATATCGCTTGCTGGGCTTAAGCGTGGCTTCCACTTGCTCTCTATAAAATTGCTCATAGTCATTCGATAGTTGAACTTTCTCTTGGGAGAAACCATATTTCTCAAACAAGCGCTTGTATTCTTTCCCAAGTTCCACAGAGGATTCTCTCCAATCCTCCACAAGGAGAATGGTATCGGGAAATAGTCCATAATCGAAACATATCGTTGGAATTCCCCTCAACTTGCAAAGCATGTAGAGCACATAAATTTGAGGACGATGTGGTATTTGATACGAGAGAAGAAAATCTATTTTCTTGTCTGTAAGCAGATGATTCCAGAACGTAAGCATCTGCAAATAGCTCCTTTTTCGCTCTGCATAGGAAAGAATGCGTCCATTCGTTTCCTGCCGAGAAAGCATGTCCATCGCCATAATTTCCGCATGGGCCATTTTTTCGACTACATCCGCATCTACCGGCGCAATAGTGTTCCAATCTACCCTTGATAAGAAACCATGACCGACCCAATCAAGAGTATCAGCATCAATGGTAGGTGCATCTTCCTTATATCTACACATTCTCAATGCATAGTGCAGGGGATATCTTTGAAGCGCCTTCTTGAAGACCTCACTTCCTACCGACCCTTCAAAGCCGTAGATAATGATATTCAATGGTTGCACCGAAAAATAGAGGAGAAAGTTTATTGATGAGAAGCAACGTTCTCTTCTCTAGCATACTGAGGAAACAGAGAGAAGATTTTTTTTTCAAGAGCAGATGAAAATGACTCAACGTATCGAGATGCTTGATCTCCAAACCGATGCTCAATGGATCCTTCAAAAGAGCAATCCTGCAATGCGCGCAAGAAAAGGCGCGTTTTGGGAAGAGAGGGAACAATACCCTCATGAAGAATAGAATGAAGCGCTTTTTTGCAGTCATCAACTGTTCGTATAGGGAATACTCCTTTTGCATATTCTTGAGTCCAACGACCAAAAAGAAGAACAGGTGTATCGCGAAATAGTGCCTCAAATCCACTCATACCTGTCCCTGTTGCAACAGCTACAGATGCCTTCGTTAATTGATGTGTACTAAACGATCGTGGCACAAGGCGAACACGAGAGAATTTTAGTAGATCCTGATACAAACTTATGTCGCGACACATTCCATCAGGGAAATTTTTCTGTTGGTTCGGATGTTCTTTCACATACAAAAGGATATCATCCGGAAGGAGAGCATGAAGCATATGAACAACAAGAATCTGATCAGTGTATGCGCCGGACATGGGACATGTAGAGCATTCTGGCTGATTATGCAGTGGAACATACACAAATCTCTGAAAAAGATCTGGCACCGTAGCATGGTGATCATAGAATGCAAACATCTTCTTCGCATTACGCAGCCGGCGCTGGTGTCGGATCAAGCGAGACCAGTATTGAAAACTGCAGCGACTACGGATGGTAGAGTGAATGAGTAGTAAGAACGATGAAATATCCTTCAAACCTCTTTTGAGGGCACGAGAACGTTCATAGGAAAGAGGTGTGGGAAGATTCTCCAACATGTAATAGGGGAGAGGAGGATCTTTTTTTTGGGAGACCTGTTCCTGAAAGAATTTTTCATATTTATCAGACAGGGGTATTTTGAGAGCTTCTTCATCAGTGAAGCTTGCATACAGCTCTTGGCATTTTTTTTCAATTTCCGGTGAGAAATTTTCCCAGTGTTCAACGACAGTAAATTCTTGCTCAAGTGGACTCGAATAAAAAAAGAAAAGGGTTGGAATGCCTTTTGCACGACACAAGCTAAAAATAAGATATGTCCGATTACGATGGGGCAGACTTGTAGAAAGCAAAAGATTGACTCCCCTCTCTTCAATCACATGATTCCAGTACTGGAGGAGACGAAGATAACGAAGTTTCCTCTCAGAGTAACTAATCACTTTTCCTCGAGTTTGCTCTCGCTCCATGATATGGAGGAACACAGCTTCGTATGGCCTCATCTGTTCGATTAACTCTTCATCAATGGGATGGATATTTTCCCAATCACATTTCCACATATGGGGCGGGTATTCCCAAATTATTTTTTCAGCAGGCAATTCGTAGGGCACATCTCGATCTTCCGCAGCAATAACAGAAATGTTTCCAAGAGGAAATTGAGGTAACGTATGGAAGAGTATTGCCTTGTTATGCTCCCCGGAAAATCCGTTGATGATAATATTCAACTTTTTGTGCATCCTGAATAGAGTAGAATTAATGACTGTAGAGGGCAAGGAAAATATAGAATAGTGCGTTTTTTATTTTTCCACAGAGTCCCACAAAAGCGGTGTCCCCCTGGGGATGTCATGCAAGGATCGTTTGTTGAGGATATCTGCATAGTACTTTGGGGGCAGGCCATATCCTGGTCTCAGAATGCGAGTATTGCTCTTTGTAAATGGTTCACCCTTTTTCACATCCTGAATAACAAAAAGGGAAGGACGAAAGACAACGCTTCCTTTTTGCCCACCGCTTGGACCGTACTGCACTTTTCCGATCGCCTCCTTGGTAATGGGTGCAGATGGAGGATTTTGCTCAGTTTCCCGCACTTGATCCACCATTTCCCGGAATTCTTTTGGCTCCATAGAGAACGCACTGTCTGGCCCCTTATCCTTCTCTCGATCAAGAATGAAGTGTTTTTCGATCACACATGCACCCTGCAGGATCGAAGTGATTGGGACAGCACTCCCCAGCGTATGATCGGAGAGGCCGACTGCAACACCAAAACTCTTTTCCATATCTGGGATTGTCGCAAGATTGGCATCTGCGATCTCCGCAGGGTATACGCTAGTGCATTTAAGGAGAATGAGATTGCCCGGTCTTTCGCTTATGATGACATCCACAGCATCCTGTATTTCTTCTTTCGTTCCCATGCCGGTCGACATGAAGATTGGCTTCCCCGTTCTTGCAACTTCTCGAATGAGAGGAAGATGGACGAGTTCAAACGATGCAATTTTATAGGCAGGAACATTCATTTCTTCTAAGAAATCAATCGCCGTTTCATCAAACGGTGTCGAAAAAAAATCCATTCCCAAGCTCTCCGCAAGCATTTTAAGTTCTGGTTGCCAGTCCCACGGTGTATAGGCCTCGCCATACAACTCGTACAGGGACTGTCCTTCCCAGATCGTCCCTTTCAGGCAATCGACAAAGTATTTGTTATTGCAATCGAGCGTGATCGTATCCGGGGTATAGGTCTGGAGCTTTACAGCATCGGCACCCGATTCTTTCATTGCATATATGATTTCTTTCGCTTTCTCTTTATCCTGACCGTGGTTCGCGGACATCTCCGCAATGATGTAGGAAGGCTTGTTTCGTCCGATTTCCCTGGTACCAATCGTGATCGTGCTGAGAGACAAAGAGTGATTGTTGCTCATCGTTGAATATCTCGAATAAGCTCAAATGCTTCTGCAGCTTGTACACCTGCAACACTTCCCCACTTTGCAGCACACGCACTCAACGCTTCAGAAGATCGTGGATGAGGAAAGGGCCGAGATTCTCCTTCATATATCTTCATTGCTTTTATTTTCTTCTCCAATGTCGGAGCGATATCGACAAAAGTGTTTGGTTGAAAGGTTGGTTGAAAACGTTGAAAGGCCCACTCGGTGGAAGAATTTACTTCATATCCGTACACCCTTGCCACCGATGATTCTTCCGTCGGACGAGTAGCAGTCAGAGTCGCCCGGAATGTAAGGTGATGATCGATATTAAGATCACCACCGTGCTGTGTAAAAATGATCTCTGGTCGTACTCTCTCAATGTGATCTTCAATGATTTTTACAATATCAAGAAGAGCAACAGTATCGAACTGATTATCCGGTAGTCCAGCCAGACTCACCTGGGATGCCCCAAGAAAAACCCCCACTTCTTTCGCCTGGTGATGAAGAATCTGCAATTGCTTTGGATCCACATCTTCACGTTTCTGATACCGGGAACTGACCCCCTCTCCAAGAATGAGAATAGAAACTGTATGCCCCTCACTCACGTTCCGCGCAATGGTTCCCCCGCATCCCAGGACTTCGTCATCGGGATGGGCAGCAATCACAAGGATATTCATAGTAACTCCATCATACTCTGGTAAGATGTGGGGGTGAAGAGCTCTGCGAATATTCTTGTCACATGTGCGGGCGGTGCAGGATCGCTCGATCTCGTTCAAAGCCTCAAAGATTCGTATGGCATTTTCCTCTGTGACGCCAATCCGTATGTAGCAGCCCGATATGCCGGTTTCCCGTTCCAAGAAATCCCCTTTGGATCTCACATCCAATTCGAACAACGCATTCGAGAGCTCATTCAAAAATGGCACATCGATTGGATTGTTCCTGGTGCAGATGAGGAGCTCCTGCCTCTGACATCCCTGGTAGAGCAGGGGGTGGTCAAATGCGTCATGCCTCAAAAAAAATTCATAGAAAATTGCCTCAATAAGAAAACACTCATGAACATTCTGAATGAGAAGAAGATATCAAACCTCGTCCCCTTTCATACAATGGAAAAAGTGAATTTCCCAGCTATTATGAAACCTATTCGAGGGAGAGGGTCACGCGGAGTGCATCGTGTCGAATCTCAGGATCAACTTCAAGGGTATCTGTCGTTATATGGAAAAAAGGATCTTGATGTTCTTGTTCAGCCATATGTGGAGGGCCAGGAATATACAGTGTCAGTCATTGTGAACAATCGGAATCGTCTCCTCGGCATTGTGCCGAAGCGGGTAATCAGTAAGCATGGAATAACACGAGCTGCTGTTTCTGAAAAAAACGATGCTATCGTAAAAACGTGTACTCACATTGTTGAAGCACTCCATCCTTATGGACCGTTCAACGTCCAACTGAAGATGTATGAAGGAACATGTTTTGTTTTTGAGATTAACCCCCGACTCTCAACTACCGCTATCCTGACAGAAAAGGCGTTCGGTAATGAAATAGAACTCTGTATTCGATACTATGACTGCGAACATTGCTCTTCATTACCCACCCTCCATGAAGGAATACTTCTTTTACGACATGAAGCACATTGCTTTGTAAATCTCTCCGAGGAGACCGACATCAACCCATAGATATTTTCCGCAGAACAAGGGATGGCTGAGAGGCATGCTGCACATTTTCAACATTGTACATTCCCCCATGAGTCTCAAGGAACTCTCTGCATGCCGTAGTTTCTCCGGGATAGTTTTCATAATTCCATTCATCGAACACAAAAACACCATTCTTCATGAGGCGAGAATGGATATGTTGAAGAATGGTGAGCGTAGGCGAGTACAGATCTACATCACAATACACAAAGGAAAAGCTCAACGCCTCATTCTTTTGAAGGAGTACAGGGAGGGTCTCTTCAACAAACCCTTGGTGAATCTCTATTTCATCGTGCATCTCATAGAGAGAAATCATATCCTTGAGCTCAGAAAGGGATCCTTTGTACTGTGGTCCATTTGTCGAAGGAGGAGTTTGCCCATCTTTCTGAGAAAAATTTACCAATCCTTCGAAACTTTCAAAACAGTGAGTAACTTTGCTCCCATGGGGATCAAGTATCCGAAGTAACTTTGCCAAAAAAAGTAAATTAGCTCCTCGCCAACTACCAAATTCCGCTACGTGCCCCGGAACTGTTAACGTAGTGCGCAAAATATCATAAATGGCTAAAAATCGGGCTAGATTCCCAATGCCGCAATACAGTGGCCATTGATCTATAATAGACCACAGCTCTCGATCTCCATACTCTGAAGAGAGAGTTTTGCGCTTAGCCTTGTAGATTTCATCTCTTTGCGAAAACTTCATAGGGTGTCAGAAAATGACGACATAAAGATACTCTATTCTTCTACCACGAAACAAGAGGGGGGCATGCCCACGACCAAAACTATCGTCTTAGAAAGAGGATTTTACTGTGGCAGAGCCCATGTCTTTCCATCAGAACGAATAATAGCCTGATCTTCCATAGATAACGCTCCAATGTATTTTCCGTACCCTGCACCTAAATCGATATTAATGTATCCCTCATCCATCGTAGGATTTTCACTGAGAAAAGTATGTCCCCCAACGAGGGTATAGTGACCGAGATATTTTCTCTTGAAAGGGATATCGATGGATCGTATAAAAAAATTCTTTTCCTGAAAAATGAGCGGAGATTGCTCATACTGCTCACTCAAAAGTCCGGCATGTAAGACAAGATATTTCCCTTCTATATGCCAATCCTTCATGATCCTCATGAGCTGAATGTAGGAAGATAGTGCTTGTTCTAAAGTGGTGGTATCATTTTGAACAAGAGCGTGCTGAACACTTTCATCGAACTCTTGGAGTGCCTCCTTCCCCCCATAGTGCAGCAAAAATTCCTGGCGTACAGTGCTTCCGCTCCGAATATAATCATTCCATACAAATTCATGATTGCCTCTCAAGAAAATACAGTTATATCGCTCATTCAGAGAGAGAAGTAAAACAATCGTCGCTTGGGTGTGAGGAAGTTTATTGATGTAATCACCCACAAAAATAAGTGTGTCATTGTGCTTAAGGTGAAGCATTTGTAATAAACGCTCGAGCTCGTTAACGTTGGAATGAATGTCTCCAATAATGTAATGCATGTTCAAGATGTGGATCGTACAGGACTCGGAAGAGTGGTGGGAACTGGAAAATGAACTTTTAAACGCTGGCAATCTTCTTCTGACAAGCTCCAATCGAGTGCACCGAGTATCTCATGAAGGTGTGATGGAGAAGTAGATTTTGTAATGGTAACCACATTTTCGATCTGAATCAGCCAATTCATGGCAATTTGTGCTGCAGTTTTATTGTATTTCTCACATAGCTCCAAGAGCAGAGCTGGCAATGTTTCCAACAGTATTACATCTCGAATCGGCCGAAATGCTATGAACAACCAGTCATGAGACTGAGCATGTTGGAGAAGCCCCTCTTCCTCCGGAGCACGAAAAGATAAATTAAAATGCAACTGATTGGCCACAATAGGGCACGCGGAGACTTTGCTTGCATCCTCCATTTGCCTGATTGAAAAATTACTCACACCAACATGACGGACAAGACCCTCCTCAACAAGACGATTCATTGCGCGCATCGTCTCTTCGATCGGGATGAAAGGATGGGGGTTATGTATCAGATACAAATCCAGATAATCCGTTTTCAGTCTTCGTAAACTCCTCTCCGCAGCGCTGAGGAGATCCGTATAGGCAAGATGCTCCGGGGACACCTTCGAGGTGATACAAAGCTTTGATCGGTCGTATCCAACGATTGCCTCACCTACAAGCTCTTCCGCATGACCTTCGGCATAGCGCTCTGCGGCATCGATGTGAGTGATGCCAGCATCAAGAGCTCTATGGATAGCAGTACGAGCCTCATCATCATGACGAACATCCTTCTCTACCCACCCACCCATTCCCCACGTGCCCAACCCAACCACCGGCAGAGAAAATCCACTCCGTAGACTCTTTTTGGGAATAGGCACCATTGCTCTCAATATAGCAAGTGTGACGAAACTCTACAAGGAAAGCCTGTATCAAATGCGGTGAATCATAAAATGAAAAATATCATGCCCCTTCTTGTTCTCTCTTCCTTCATTTTTGAATCCAGCTTTTTTAAATGTTTGAATGGAGGAGGCATTATCAGTTTTGACAAAAGCATGTACGGTATCGACCTTTGCGATTTCAAAAAATCTGCGAACACTCTCTTTCATCAAGAGAGCTCCAAATCCTCTACCGCGAAATCCCGTTGAAATATGAACATCCACTTCAGTACTTCCGTCCTCAGCACTATCGAATCGAACCTGACCGATAGGAACGTTTTCGTTATTAAAACCAATCAAGATGCAGCAGTGGGGATCATTGAGCTTGTTCCGAAACCATCGTATGTGATCCTCCCAGGGAATGGGATCCTGCGAGAATGACGAGGAACGAACAGCAGGGTCATTCACCCACGTAAATAGGAGAGCACAATCTTGTTCAGTGATGGTTCGAAGATGAATATCCGCTTCGTTGTTCATAAATCAGGCTGTCGAAGGAACAATAGTGATACAGCACCGTGCATAGTACCCACTATATCCTCGGTCCACATGTGTTCAGAGAGGAAACTTCTGGAGATTTTCGCAGATACAAAAGTACGTCCTGCATGAAAAACGGACGATTCTGAAAATGCTCAAATATCTTACGAATAAAGAGAAGATCTTCTGGATAATCAAGAACCCACCGCAGCGACGAAAGATCTTCTTTTTGTTTCACATCCTCTGTCCGAAACATATCAATATGTTCTACAAGATATTTTGTAACATGTTCTCGATCAGCGTGAGATACTGCTTCTTTATGTATCCGCTCCAGTGCTTCGCGTGCAACGATTTCTACATCGAGCCCATCGGGATAGCTTCGTCGAACAACATTACTGACGTAATCGTAATTCCCATTCTTAAAAACAGTAACGACATGATGAATCACGTGAGGATCAATCAAAGGACAATCTCCCGTGATTCTTATAACAGCATCTGCTTTATATAATCGTGCTGTCTGTACATATCGATCCAAAACATCATTGAGGTCTCCACGATAGCATTCCGTATGCATTGATCGACAGAGATTAAAAATTGATTGATCTTCATTTCTATTCGATGTTGCCACGACAACTTGGCTGCAGATACCAGAGGCAATCGTACGCTCAATCACGCGTTCAAGTGCCTTTTTCCCTGCCAAATCAGCAAGAACTTTATTGGGTAAGCGAACCGAAGAATTGCGCGCTTGAATGATGGCAATAAGATTCATAAATATTTTTGTGCAGCAAGAGCAATATCCAAAGCTGCTTTCCCTTCCTCTACCGAGGACATAGGAGTGATATTTTTTTGGAGACATTCAAGAAAGTAGAAAATTTCTCGAATATAGGCATGATTCCGCTCCCAATCGGCAGGCTGCTCGAAGAGGGATTCGAGCTTGCCGCTTTCACCAAAGAGTTCAACGCACCCACGGACGAAATCCCATCGAATCGTGCCAGAAGATCCAACAATTTCACAATAACGATCAATATTCTTTTGAATGAAATTGAGATGGAGACTCGTTACTACACCCGAATCATGTCGCAGTAGTATTTCCGCTAAACCATCAACATCCAATCCGATGTGAGTTGCCGGGAGAGTAATGGCACTCTGAAGTGTTGCGGGTCCCGAATACCAGAGAGCAAGGTCTATCTCATGAATACAATCGAGAATTGCACCACCCTGATTTTTATCGGCACTGTAACTTTTACGGTAGTCCTGCTGAGGTCTCCACGATGGAAGATATGACCCCGTCTTCAATCTCGCTGCGATCACTGTCCCAATGGACTGAGCCTCGATGAGTTCCTTCACTTTCTGTGGACCGGGATAAAAACGCATATTACACGCAACCATCACAAACACTTTTTTCTTTCTCGCTTCATTGGCAAGTTCGTCTACAACCTCCACCGTATGTGAAATGGGTTTTTCTATAAAGACATGTGCTCCGCAACGGACAGATTCAAGCGCCTGTTGAATATGGTATTTGGTAGGTGAGCATATGAAGACAATCTGCGGTTGAAACTCCGTCAGAGCTTTGTCGAGCGTCTCGTATCTCTGAGCTTGTATTTCCGGCGCCAGCAAGCGCAAAGCATCGGCATCAACATTTGGATCTACATAGGCAAGTTGTCGAACGCCAAGTATAGAAAAATTCCGTAGGTGTCTCTCCCCAATTGAACCAAGGCCCACAATAAGAACTTTAAACTTGGGAATCATGAACAACCATAAGCATCACATATTTTTGTGACAGCTTCAATCACATCATGAACATCTCTATCCGTCATACCCGCAAAAATGGGCAGCGACATAATGTCCTTGTATGCCTCTTCCGCGACAGGACACTGGCCAAGCTTCGTATGTAGTGTTTCCCGGTAGAATGGATGGAGGTGCACGGGAATATAGTGAACATTCACTCCAATGCCCTCGGCACGGAGGGCCTGAAAAAATTGAGAACGGTCGACTCTTGACTTCTGTCGATAAAGACGCATGACATAAAGGTGATACGCATGAGAAAGTCCATCACGAGATGAAAGTGGCTGAATTGCTGGGCAAGAATTAAATGCAGCATTGTACTGTTCCGCAATATCCTGGCGACGACGTGTCCACCCGGGAACCATCTGGAGTTGCGATAGTCCCAAAGCACACTGAAAATCAGTGAGACGATAGTTCCACCCAAGATCTTTGATTTCATAATACCACGAGCCTTCTTCGTGCCTCCGTCTATGATCACTTGTTGAAGAATGATTTCGAAATTGTCGCATACGAGATGCAAGAAGCTCATTATCCGTAGTGATCATTCCACCCTCGCCTGTCGTCAGCGGCTTAACGGGGTGAAAACTGAATGTGCTGAGATCCGCAAGACATCCAACAGGATGATGTTGATATATTCCCCCAAGTGCATGACACGCATCCGCCAGAAGAACTAGTTTATGTTGTGTTGCAATGGAGTGGAGAGATTCGTAATCACACGGTTGCCCTGCGTAATCGATAGCACAAATGGCTACTGTCTTTTTGGTAATCGCTCGTTCCACAGCTTTGGGATCAATAAGTAAGGTGTCAGGATCACAATCAACGAGCACTGGTATACCTCCACAAAAGAGAACAGCGTTAGCCGTGGCAGCAAATGTCATAGTACATACGATGACCTCATCCCCGGCACGAATTCCAATGGCATTCATCGCTGCATGGAGAGCGGCAGTTCCATTGCTCACCGCAACGGCATAGCGTGCACCTGTGAATGCGGCAAAAGCTTCTTCGAATTCCTCGACTTTAGGGCCAGTCGTAAGCCAATCAGATCGAAGTACATCTGTCACTGTGGCAATATCCTGTTCGGAAATCTGCTGTCGACTGTAGGGGAGAATAGTCTTCCGAACGGGTACTCCTCCATCAATGGCGAGTCTCATGAAAATAGAATACTCCTGCATGGAGTTATTCGCTATAAATCCTGTACTCTAACACCATGCGAGTACTCGTCACCGGAGCCAGCGGACTTCTTGGGGGTAACATTCTCCAGCTCCTCCATTCTTCATGGAATATTACAGGTATCGTCTATACTCACGGACTACGGGCGCCTTCGGGCGGAACCGTTCTCGAGATGAATCTCCTTGAGAAGGAGATAGAAGAAATTTTTAAAAATAATCCTCCATTCGATGCAGTGATCCATACAGCTGCTTTCACCAATGTTGATCTATGTGAAATGCAGAAGCGGCATGCCTGGGAAGTGAATGCTCTTTTGACTCATCGTCTTGCGAATGTATGTAAGAAATACGACACCTACCTTTGCTATATATCTACTGACCACATTTTTGATGGAAAAAAGGGGGGGTATGAGGAGGAAAGCACACCACATCCCGTGAATTACTACGCCGAAACGAAGCTTGCAGCAGAGGAGTTTGTTCGGGCCTCCGGCGTTGATGCTGCGATTATTAGAACAAATTTTTTCGGTTATTACATAAATGAAAAACGAGGCATCGCTGGCTGGATCGTGGAAACGCTTCAGGCACAAGAGAAGCTCACACTCTTCAGCGACGTGCACTTCTCCCCCATTCTCGTCAATACACTTGTTGGATGTATCGCAGAAATCGTGGAGCAACGTATGACGGGCACCCTTCATGTTGCATCTACCGATAGTTGCTCGAAGGAAGAATTTGGAAGGAAGCTTGCCCAAGCATTTTCTCTCTCCTCAAAAAATATTATTCCTATGCTACTCAAAGATTCTCATCTTCGCGTTCCACGTCCAATGGATATGAGTTTATCATCGCAACATGCCCGAGCACTGCTCAAGACACGCTTCGGAACAGTCGATGAAAGTATTGCGGAATATCGACGACTCGCTGACATCGGATATCCAATCGCCCTCCGACACCTTTCTTCCGTTCCCGTATGATCATTCTTGGAGTGAGCAACGGCATCGACAGCAACGTCGCACTTCTGAAAGACGGTGAACTCATCTTTGCCGCGGGCGAGGAGCGCTTCAGTCGCATCAAGCAGGATGACAGTTTCCCTCGGCGCGCTCTCGATGCGGCACTCACATTTGCGGGGATCACTCTGGATGATATTCATATTGTTTCCTACGGGTGGCATAAGGGATTCCCGGAAGAACACCGGAAAGCGTACATCCAACGGTGTGCCGATATCGAAGCAACCGGAGAAGAAGCGAAAGAAATCATGGAGCAGCGGATCAAAATCGAAACGGAACGGGGTTCCGTTCGGCGTGCGGAGTTTGATAAAAAAATGGAAGAACTTGGACTCTCCGACCGCATGGAATACTTCGATCATCACCGCTCTCACGCTGCAACCGCGTACTATCCTTCGCCCTTTCAGGAAGCGCTCGTCATTACTCTGGATGCCGCCGGCGATTGCCGAAGCGGCACCGTTTCGATCGGGAAAGGAAATGAACTCACGGAAATCTCCTGCGACTTTACCTTCGAGGGCCTTGGCTTCTACTATGGACAGATCACGGAGCTTCTTGGCTTTAAGCCGCATCGACACGAAGGAAAGGTGACAGGGCTTGCCGCATTCGGAGATCCCACCCCGTGCCTCCCCATCATGCAGAAGATGGTGGCAGTGAAGGATGGAAAGATCTATGGCTTGCTCCATGAATACTTCAAACCCTTCTTCTACGAGCAAAAAGAATCGCTGAAAGCAGCCCTGAAACCCTACACTCGCGAAGAAATCGCCGCCGCACTCCAGAAACATCTGGAAGACATCGTGACGGAGTACATCTCCTACTACGTAAAAAAACATGGCATCGGCAACATCGCCTGCTCCGGCGGTATTTTTGCGAATGTGAAGATGAATCAGAGAATCAGAGCATTGAAGGGGGTCACCGATCTCTACATTTTCCCGCAAATGAACGATGGCGGCCTGGCAGTCGGTGCCGCGATTCTCTCCGCGATCAAGCACGGGGAGCCTCGCACGTACCCAACGAGCATGTACCTGGGTCCGGAATCCACGAACGACGAGGTTGAGCGCGTGGCCAAACACTTTGGCGATAAGGTGACCTGCACGCCGCTCTCACACGAAGACTTGGTGCAAAAAACTGTGGAGCTGATCGAAAAGAATACGGTGGTGGGGCTCTTCCAGGGACGAATGGAGTACGGTCCCCGCGCACTCGGTAACCGCACCGTGCTCTACCACGCGAAGGATAGAAGCGTGAACGATTGGCTGAACACTCGCCTCCGCCGTACCGAGTTCATGCCCTTTGCACCAGTGACCACGATGGAACTTGGCCCCCAGTGCTTCCTCGGGTGGAAGCCCTCTCATGTCACGACCAAATGGATGACGGAGTGCTACGACGTGACCGAGGACTTAAAAACGAACGCCCCGGCGATTGTGCACGTGGATGGCACCGCCCGCCCACAGATCATTTCGCGGGAAGATAATCCTTTTTATTACGATGTAATTACCGCCTGGCACAAGAAAACCGGCGGCCTTTGCCTCATTAATACCAGCTTCAACGAGCACGAAGAACCGATTGTTTGCACCATAGAAGATGCAGTAGAGAGCATGCTTGGGGATAATGTGGATTGTTTGGTTGTGAATGGGAGATATTTAATCGAATGCAGCTACAACAAAACATGAGTTACTTTCTGGAATTTCAGAATTAGAAATATGACAGAGGAGGAGGAAGCAATGGCAATTTCAAAACTTCAAGCAATCCTTGATGGGTCAGAACCATTAGTCAGAAAAATGATAAAGCCTGGAATTTATTCAGATTCAGAGATCATTAATCCCATCCTCGTAAAATTATGTGAACTACCACCACCTTACGGTGGTGGCTTACACGAGTTTCAGCTGATGCTGTCCGGCGTCTTCCCTGCCCTGTTGTTCGATATATCGACGAATGGTTTCTTCATTCACTCCAACTGTGGAAACAA
>JACCDV010962859.1_pt1 | contig 22546 bp, 21 predicted proteins | sample 7446131 | NCBI WGS metagenome assembly JACCDV01 (sample SAMN15323448, study PRJNA562643) | freshwater metagenome | isolation source: river surface water | place: USA:Blue River Watershed | collected 2017-08-17
CCAGCACATGCTGGGTATGGCGGTCGAATTCGGCAATCACCCGACTCATCTTGATGAGCTCTGGACGGGTGCCGACGATGGTCATGACCTTAAGCATCGAGCTCTTCCTTGATGTAGTCCAAGGTCAGGAGCAAGGACTTAACCTCTTCAACATTCAGGCGCTTCGTGTTGTGTGAGGTGTAGTCGTCCAGCGTCGAGATGTCTGTCTCCCCCTCGCTGAAGTACTTGGCGTAATTCAAGTCACGGTTGTCTGCGGGGATGCGGTAGTAGCCGCCCATGTCGATGGCATGCGCCATCTCCTCACGGGATATCAGCGATTCGTAAAGCTTCTCACCGTGCCGCGTTCCAATCACCTGCGTCTGCTTTTCGGGCTGGCCAAACAGTTCTTTGAGTGCTTGTGCAAGATCACCCACGGTTGAGGCAGGCGCCTTCTGCACAAAAATATCCCCCTGCTGACCGTGCGTAAACGCATACAGGACCAGGTCCACGGAATCTTCCAAAGACATCAGGAAGCGGGTCATGTTCGGGTCGGTGACGGTCAGTGGACGACCTTCCTTGAGCTGCGAAAGGAACAGCGGAATGACAGACCCACGGGATGCCATCACGTTACCGTAACGCGTGGCGCAAAACACCGTCTCTCCAAGTTGCTGCAACCGGGCTTTGGCAACCATCACCTTCTCGGCCATCGCCTTGGAAATACCCATGGCATTGATCGGATAGACCGCCTTGTCGGTGGATAACACCACCACGCGCTCGACACCGGCATCGGTCGCTGCGTTTAGTACGTTTTCAGTGCCCATCACATTGGTGCGTAATGCTTCCATCGGGTAGAACTCACAGGACGGTACCTGCTTCAATGCTGCCGCATGGAATACGTAGTTCACGCCCTTCATGGCTTGGCGCAAGCTGGCTTCATCGCGAACGTCGCCAATGTAAAACCGCAGCTTGGGATGATTGAGCGCGATGCGCATGTCCTCTTGCTTTTTCTCGTCTCGGCTGAAAATGCGGATTTCCTTCACCTCCGTATCGAGAAAGCGCTTCAGCACGGTCTGACCAAAGGATCCCGTACCGCCTGTGATCATCAGGGTTTTGTTGTTAAACAATGGATTTCCTTTCAGCGGAACTCGTGCATTCGTGCAATCAAATCTGGCCATAAAGGCGCGACGTACCCCGTCGCTTCCTTGAACCGTGATGCTTCTAGCGACCGGTTGATCTTAACCCTATCATCGGGTTCTATCTGAAGCGCCTTGCCGTAAATGCGGTTAACGATCTGAAGCAGATCGTGTTTGGATATGGGCTCGGCCGCCACATGGTAAAGTCCATGTAGACCTGTATTCGGAATCACATAGTCTCGAACCACACGCGCCAATTCACAAGTAGGCAAGCCAGAAAAAATGGCTTCGGTGTAACCCTTTACGCGCCCTTGCTGCGATAGGAACCAGCCAATTAAACCATGGTCTCGGCCTAGTTCGTGGCCGATGATGGAGGTTCTCAAGGTGATCGCATGCCGATCACTAACCTCACCAAGTAACTTTGAACGGCCGTACAAGTCCTCTGCATCAGGCATGTCTGATTCTCTGTACCTGCCTTTGCAACCTGAAAAAACGCAGTCGGTGCTGATATGAACCAGTCTGGCCTGCGACAACTCACACAGCTTTGCCAATCTGTGCGGCAGCAAGGCGTTGATAGGGATCGATTCTAGGGGATCGTCCGCACTGGCCAATTGCTTGACCAAGCCTACACAGTTGATCACGACTTGAGGGCGACTCTGTGCAAAGGCGGCGAGCAGGCTGTCAGGCTGGTCGGCATGAATTCCTTGCAACAGTTGCGCTCTCGGGGCAAGCGACTGTAATGCAGGGTTAGAGGAACGCAGAGTTCCATAAACGGCCCAGCGGTCCTGATCGCTCATCACTCTCAGCATGGCATTTCCGAGCATCCCGCTTGCTCCAAGCACCAAAACTCTCATACAGTTTTTCCTTTATGGAGGCGGACGACTTGATCCAAGTGCACGATCAACTGATCCACCAGTTTCCTGTGGGAAAAATGTTCTTCGTAATACCTGCGTCCACGCGCTCCCATCTCGAGCCTTTCGTGAGTAGGCATTGCGTAAAGTGCCTTGACAGCTTGTGCCAGCGCTAAGGCATCCTCTGCTGGAACGACCACGCCCGCACCTGCATCCTTAACGATCGCTGCTCCAGCGCCGTTAATACTGGCAATGATCGGACGACCAGCAGCCAGGTACGCCTGAACCTTGCTTGGGATAGTTAAGCGAAAGATTTCGGTATCCGCAAGGGTCACCAGCAAGGCAGCCGCCTTCGGCAACAGAGTTGGCATCGACTCAACTGGAAATCGCCCCGGAAAAACTAGGTTCTTCAGTCCTATATCTAGAGCCTGCTGTATCATCCAATCACGTCGACTACCATCTCCGACCATCACGAAACGAATGCCCTCAACATCCCTCAGTATCTTCGCAGCCTCAAGCACCACTTCCACGCCTTGAGCACTGCCGATGTTGCCAGCGAAAAGCAGCGGAAAATCGCAGTCAAATCCGGGACAATCAACTTGGTGGTGCGTTTCGCCTAGTGCATTCTCTATGAAAGAATTCGGGTAATAGACGATTGGAGTTGTCCCAGCAAGAGCGCGCACTTTTGGTATAAATGCTCGAGACTGCACAAGCAGCAGGTCAACATGCCGATAGATCCATTTCACAACGTGCTCAACCATTTTCAACATGGATGGATGCTTGACATATCCAGTTGCCGAGAGGCTTTCGGGCCAAAGGTCCTGCACCCAAAGTAAAACCGGGCAGTTCTTCAGCCCCCCGAGGCTTATAGCCGGGATGGCCTGCAGAATAGGTGAAGGGGCAAACACGAAGATAGCATCAAAACGTCGGTTTCGTAGCATCCAAGCTCCAAACACCAAACCGGAGAGAATGAATGAAAGATAATTAAGCGCGAGTCGCACGCCTCCCTTGCCTCTGGGCACCAAGGGCACTCTATATATCTTTACGCCGTTCAGAGTTTCCGTCGCCCCCCCACAAGTGCGGTAGCCTTCATAAACAACTCCAGTTGGATAATTTGGTTTACCTGTAAGCACTTCAACAGTTATTCCCCTATTGTTTAACTCCCACACAATCTCATTAATGCGGAAATTCTCTGGATAAAAATATTGACTAACTACCAACAATCTCATTTGATTCACTGCTTGCGAGCAGTAGCAGTTTTTCCCAGAATACTGTAGAGCTACAAGGCAATATCGGAGATTCTCTGCTGCCGAGAAATCTCTTGACCGCCCTGGCAATCGAAACCGGCGAACCCGGATCGAACGTCTCGCGGGGCGTGCACACATCCCGCACATAGTCCAGCTCCCCCGCCAGAATCGGCAGCCCCACACGGGAGGCCTCGATGAGCGGAAGTCCGAGCGATTCTGATGTGGACGGGTATATCAAGGCCCGCGCACGCTCGTATAGCGCAAGTACCTCCCCGCGAGACAAGTACCCTAGGTCAGCAATCGCCAGATTGCTGGCTTGCCTTGCAGACTCCAACTCAGCGCGGAGTTTGCCGTCACGCGGCGTCAGGGTAAGCGCCAATGTAGGCCGCAGCCCCTCGTCGTTGAGCAAGGCCCATGCCTGGAGCAAAGTGCGATGGTTCTTGTGGGCTTCCCCATCAGCCACGTAAACGAAATCGTAGCCGACAGCAGTAACCGGCCGCTCGACCGCATTGGTGAGATCGTCCATGAAGGGAAACACACGAACATCCGGCACGAAATCCACACGCCTGTCACGCCGGTACCACGCGATCAATTCACGCTTCATGGTGGGAGTTTGCACAATGTACGTAGAGACCCTGTCCCGGAACAACTGGGCAATAAGGCGCTCGAAGGCTAGCCGGATCCGCGTCCTCAAGGAAAATGCCGAGAGGGCATTGAGGCCCAGGTAATTTCGGTTCTGCTGGAAGACGAGGACCTTCGCCCTGGTCGGCAGGATGGGCGGCAACCCGTGGAAGCAGAACACAACGCTATCCCCCTCGCTTGCGTGGCGGCGCAGTTCAAACTCTGCCTTGAGCCGAGACGCCGCGCTCGACACGACCCAGTGCACACTGCATCCGTCTAGTAGGGGCAACGCCTCTCGCGCACGGGAATCCAGGAAAGCGGTCAGGTCCACTCCGCGCCGGGGCCAGCTTGCCAGCAAGGTACGCAGCAAGACTAAGCCTCCACCTGTATGAACATTCGGCGCGTACAGTACCAGCCTGAGTTTCACTTGGTCGGACCTTCGTAAACGTCCTTCCTGCCCATGCCGAGCGGAACGACGAGACGCACGGCCTGTCTGAACCTGTTGTCAGCCCAAGCAAGAGCGCGCAGAAAATGCTGCTCAGGCCTGGCGCTGAAGGATGTGACGTTGAAATAGTCGCGACCGATGGGAGAGTCGGGAGAGAAGTAATAGTTGGAAACGCAGCAACGGTAGCGTTCTACCTTGACCTCGCTCACCGAATGCCACGACCAAGGGTTCGTTTCCATGATGACGAGCCTATTAAAACGGCTATCGATCGTTACATGCCGTCGAACGCGCTTGTCCCAGAGCTCTAGGTTCCCACCATTCTGTCGGTCCCAATCAGGTGTTACGTAGTACAGAAGATTCAGGGTCCTGTAATTCACCCTATCACCATCGTGCGAGTTATCGATGTGTGGCCCGAGGAAGTGCCCTTTGCCCATAGCGCTCAATCCACCGGCATACAGATGCTCATCAGGCACTTGATTATTTATACCAGTGATTCTTTGCACCAAAGCAACGACATGCGGATCTTGGAAAGCGAATGTGACATCGCACATGAGTGAATTAAATTCATCAAAATTTTTAGATGTGAACTTTTGCTCCCTAAAACTTTTCATCAACCGCATTGATTCTACATTGGGAAATGCCTTATAGATCAATTGCGCAAGTTCAAGAGGCAACACGTCATCTACATAACAATATCTAACTCCAACATCATCAATAGAATTTTGAAACTTCATTCGCAGCACCTGCTGTTGGTCTTCTAGTCGCGCCAAGACAAGCCTTACAATTTCGTTCTTCATTGAATTAATCCTTCATGAATTTAAACGTGATTCGCAAATTTTGCAAAGTTTTAGCCTTTGAGATTACCCCTCAAGTCCAACGCCTTTAGAAAAACACCAAGAGAAAGAAATATTGAAATTATTCACCAGTATCAGCTCATCAGTAAATTATTGACTAGATTAACCCATTTACGACCTATCGTCTCTTCATTCAATTCAGATCGCCAGTAACTTGAAATCTTGCTAGCCTGTCTGATGCCATCTTTCCATTGCTGGATTTCATGATCCAAGGCCGCAGATAATGATTCAGGTGTAAAATCTTTCGAAATCGATCCAAATGCACCGCCTCCACTAAGGTAGAACAATGACTCTATTGGAGTTGCAACAAGACTGCAGCCGCTGCATAAGGCCTCCGCGGATGAAATAGAAAAACTCTCCAATCTGGATGGAACAATAATAATTTTTGATTCGACTAGTACTTCTTTTAGATCGGCAGTATTTAGTTGCCCCTTGAAATCCACTCTTTCTGCTACTGCTTTAGGAATTTTTCTCCGAATGTATTCTCCGCCGCTTCCAACGACCGAGAATGAAATTTCATCTGACGACATCAACCTATCAGAGATCACTCTAGCCAAAATATCTCCACCTTTAACTAACACATCATCCCATCTACCGATTGCGACAATCTTTAGACCAGCCTTCTCTTGCACGTCACCATCGATATAACTCTTATGTACAGAGTTTGGGATCCACGCCATCTTGTCGATATGTCTTTCCATACCCCAATATTTCAGCACATAGGTTAGGTTAACCCCAGCCCCTGGGCTCTCATACACAACCCTGTCGGCGTATTCAAACTGTTTCAATTTTTTTTCAAAAAAGCGTTTGAGTGGAAGCCTCCACTTCAAATGGCGAAGGAAATTGAAGCGACCCTTCATAAGGGGAACGGTTCTAAGGTAGTTGGGCACCATAGGAAAACCTAGCGTTCCATCAGTGTCGCCTTTGATAATTAGCGGAATGCCGTGGGCTTTTATTTTTTCGAGCACCGGGGAGAGCACTGGATCAAACCTTGATATCGCGATGAAGCATTCGAATTTGTCTGTAATTCTATTGGTGTCAAAAAGTTCGCTGACCTTACTGACTGGAAATCCATGAATTTTGTCGTAAACACCCTCACATCGAGTCACCAATTCAACATCAAAACCTGCCGCCCGCAAGCTCATAGGGATTTGTATTGGATCACGATATACTGGCGATGCAGAATCATAGAAATCGATAATGCCGATTCTTGAAGTCGATGATTTCATTAATTAGACCGTCCAATGAATGTACGAAGACGGACTAACAAGCGCAATCTGAGTAATGGGCTTACAAGAAGACTTGCCAGGCTTGCGAAGGCAACAGACAGAATTAAAAGAAACATTAACACAGGAAAATTGTTGGTCATTGATATCAACTCTCTTGACCAAAGAGCAACAATAAGGACCAGAGCCATAGGGAAGCAGACATCTTCAAAGTACCATCGAAATCGCTCCTTCGGCAGAAGACTCCGGAACATCAAGTTTGTCCCAACCACCAAGAACATAAAATTGATAAACACCCATATATAAGCTGCTGCGATGGCCCCATATCTTTGGGTGGCAACTGGTATCGAGCCGATAATCAGCAGCAACCCAAAGAGATTCATTTTGACAGTGAGACTTGTCCATCCGCTAGCCACCTGCAACTGGTAGGGTACCAATGACAAGCAATTGATAAAGTTTCCCAACACCAGTCCTGCAAGCAATGGTGCAACATCAGCGGATAACTGTGGATCTTTTGTCCAGATATAAAGTATGGTTTCCGCATTCATAGCAATGACGGCCGCAATGCTCCCCACAATTGCAACCATAATCTGTGAAGCTAGATGGAATAAATCAGTCAGTTCTTTCTCATTGCGATGCAGCGAAATACAAAATTTTGCATAGTAGGTTTGAGTAATTGGGACTGCGAGCATGAACAAAACACCTGCTACTGTCGTCGCCAGCATGTAATGAGCGAAGTCCTTGAGCTCAAGTGTCTTTGCTAGTATTACTTTGTCAACCTGCGTTATCAGCATCGATAGTAATGAAATTAAAAACATTCCCCCCGCAAAATTCCAGATATTCTTTAACATGACACTCGAGTAGCGACCGCTCAAAAACGAAACGTTGAGTTCGCGATACACTAGTAATGCGTATACGAGAATAGAAATTACAGAGAATGCAAGTTGCCAAGCAAAAAAGGTTTCAACATCCGCTGAGATCCATAGCAGTGCGCCTACAGCCCCCACCCCTTTTAGGGTTGCCAGCATTGCAGATGCAACATTGAATTGAACATGCAGATTGAGACCCAACAGCGTGCTACGGTAAATTCCCTCGATCAATCTCAGACCAATCAGGAAGCCAACAAACTTAAGCACGTCGGATATTTTTTCTTGGGATATATTGCTTTCACCAATCCAATGAACAGCCAGAAAATCTGATGAAAGAATGATCAACATCGCAGTTACGGTAGCGACGACAATGATCACCCACTCGATGCTGCGCAAAGTATTTGTGACATGACGCAGGGAAGCTACGCCCCCTTTGAATAGAGATGCTTCACGTCCGATAGCGGGGCCCATACCAAGGTCCATCAGCGTGAACATCGATTGCATCAGGGCGAAGAGGCCAATAAGTCCATAGGATTCCACACCGATTAAATTAATGTATGTCGGAAGGAACGCCATCCCCATGACTGCTACCCAGAATTGGCCGAGGTAGTTCGCTGTCAAGTGCAGCATGCGATTATGTAGAGATTTCCAAACAAACGAGCGGTTTGCACCGATTCTTTAGCAATACGGGCAAATGCTGCTAAGTCTGGAGCGCAGAATCTACGCGAATTCCACCTCGGATCCGCATGACATGCACTCGTAAAGCTTCTGGTAGATATTTTGAGAAAATGCGTCTCAAGAACATCCTGATCCGATAGCGAAGTGTTCGTTGTTTTTTTAAAGTAGAAGCAACACCCGCTTGCACCTCAGGGCTTTCTTGGACCAAGGCCATACGTATCTTCTTCTCGAAAGTACGTATGGCACTTCTTGAAATCGAGCGGTTGATTTTTTTTAAATCTACTTCGTTAATACAACTCACATAGAATTGCACCCAATTGAATTCTCTTTTGCACTCCATGTTTCCGTAAACATCAAAGGATGCCAATAGGTCTTGCGGCACACCGGCAGCTACAAACGGAAGTTTCACTGGAATCTTATCGAAAGCAAGCTCCATTGTTAACCCGACTGATTTAATGTAGTCACCCCCTTCTCCTTTCGCAGAATTTCCACCGTTGCTTAGCTTCAATCCCTGAGAAACCATAAGCGAGGTATTCATGTGAACGAAGCTGTCTACCGTATGGAGACATCTATAACCTACAGAAAAATCAGGATTGAGCCTTCCAAAGACCGTTCCGCAATAGGTCGCTATGGTATTCAAAATCTCCACAGATATGCAGGAATTCAATCCACGAGGTAAAGCATAAGGGTAAGCATTATCTTCATAGCGAGCTGTACTTCGGAGATAGTTCCGTGAGTTGATAATAGCCACCTCTCCCTCACCGGTATGCCTCATTAAGATCTTTTCTTCGTTGTAATACAGGTCCCACGCCCAGCTTAATACATTCGACAAACTGGGTATCTCCTCATGAGTTTCTTTGATCATCCGCAAGGCGTCTCGCTTCAATACCGAACGATCAGTCAGAATGAGGACATACTTTCCTCTAACTAAAGAACGCAAATACTCCCAATGATCGGGCATAGACAATACCACTGTAGACTCGACGTAGCGGACCCTGCAATCCTTAGCTAAGTCATTAATACTCTCATGGACCTCAGCATCTGCGCCATTATTTGATATAACCACTTCATAGTCAGCACATGTTTGAATAAGAACGCTTTGAAGTGCCTGTCTTGCATATTCAGGCCTCTTAAAACATGGAATTAATACTGAAAAATAAGGTTGGCTATCCTGCATCTTTTAACCTATAAGCATTTCAATATTTGAAGAAGCAGGCGATCTTATATTTTCCCGAATCTAACGTGTATAGACTTGTTACGAAATGCGCTTCAGATACCCGTCTGGCGCAACTGTAATTAGGAGCTTGTTGTGAATTTCCGCATCGATTTGGAATTCTGGATGACTCTTCAAATATTCCCACACTGCTGTCTTAGGATTATTACCGAGACCCCAAGGCCGATCTGTTGACAGAGCCGGCGGCATGTCTTCAACGATCGTATCGAATACAACACAGTAGCTACCCAAGCTGACCAATGGTGCGTAAGCTTGTAATTCAGCAAGTACGTGGTCATGGGTATGGTTGGAGTCGAGACTGACTAGTATCCGTTTATATCCCTTGGCAATTTCGCGCACTTGGGCCACAACATCTGGCGCGATGCTTGAGCCCTGAATCATCTGGATCCACGGATGCATCGAATGCTGCTCAATGGCTTCTCTGTTGTGCGACCTAATATCAATGTCCAAGCCAAGCACCTTACGCTTGGTTTTGCTTGGATCCATCACGCTGCCCGATTCCACGGCTTCCGCCACATCCAGCATTGCGAGCATAGAGGCGTAGCAAATGAGAGAACCGCCATGTGCAATGCCTGCTTCGATGATTAGATCTGGCTTTACGTCCCAGATCAACTCCTGCATGGCCCAAGCATCGTTGGGGAACTGTATGGCAGGGCGGCCCATCCATCGAAAATTGTAAGACCACCTGGATCGCCCAGACTCACGTATCCACTCCAGTGAAAGAGCTTGGAACTCACGATTAAGTGAGAGGTTTTGGATGTTGTTTTTCACTTCTTGTTTAAATTCTTCTAATGGATTCACAGACTTTTCCTTGTCATGTTATTTGAAGAGAAATATGGCTTACGCTTTATTAGTAGTCAATGGAGTGACTTATGATTCGGCGCGTCGCCTATTGAAATAGTAGGGGATGCATCGGTTTTCAATGCTTATGGTCCCGTTTTTTCAAAGGTTTTGAAAGAATTGCTTAGCTACTCGATGGATGTAAAAACGGTGTCTAACCGACCCTGGGGATGTTTTGCACTTTGGTCGACTGTATGTTCTACCCGCTCCCGCTTAGCGCTTCAGGCGGTATAGTGTTACCGGCTTCAATTGCAATGCGAACTGTGCGACCTATATACTGCTCATAATCTGCGGGGGAGATGCCCGTACCTGGGCGCTTGAATTCGATGTGCTCTGGCGCTAGTACTGTGCCTACCGGCAAATCCTTAATACTCACCATGCTGCGGCGCATTTTAGGAATCTGCTCCTGCTCCTGAACACAAAGCTGACGAGATGCACCGCCTATTGCTGCGTGAACGTTGTGGCAGGCACGCACCATTGACTGCATTTCTGCTGGTTCTGTGGCCATCTGGTTGTCCATGCCGATACGCTTGCTATCTAGCGTAAAGTGCTTTTCTATCAGGCAGGTCCCTAGCGCAACCGAGGCGGCAGGAATTTCAATCCCAATGCTGTGATCTGAATAGCCTATGGGGTAATGCGGGAATTCTGTTCTCAGGCCAGCGATATTCTGCAAACGGATGATCTCGGGGGCAGAGGGGTAAACCGACGTGCAGTGCAGAACTATCAGCTGCCGATTCCCCGTGGCCTCTATGGTTCGTACCGCGCGGATGATCTCTGCCGAAGAGCCCATACCCGTGGAGAGTACCAAGGGAACGCCCAGGTTTCCAAGTTCTCTCAGATAAGGCAGGTTATCCAGCTCCATAGACGCAATTTTGACGAACGGTACATCGCAGTCTTGGACGAGGAAACGTGCTTCCTCAATCGAATAGGGTGTAGAGGAAAAATCAATACCGAGCTCGGCAGCATACTGGGAAAGTGCTTGCAGCGCCGAGTTATTGAGTGCGAATTTCTTGACAATCCGCTTTGCGATGGCATTCTCTTTGTAGTAGCCCTCAGAATACAGCGACTCCGCACTCCAGGATTGAAATTTGACGCAGTCACAGCCGGCAGCTTTCGCTTGCCGAATCATGTCGCGGGCAATGTCGATATCCCCAAAGTGGCTGGTATTGAGCTCGGCCACGATGTAAGGCTTAAGATAATCGCCAATTTCCCTACCACTGCGTAAGCGTATAACTGACATGTCGTTTCCCTATTGATCTATAGGCTCGATGAGCATCTCCCGCAGGAAGACCTCGCGGGGCAAAAACGGCGCCTGGTCTTCCAAAGGTCTCCGAATGAAGCGACCGTCCTGCTCACTACGGGCCTGTCCAAGTTCTATGTAGCCTTGGTCTTCGCGACCCATGATTTCGCAAAGTACCGGGCCAGGATGCGAGAACAGCGCCGTCAACCCCACGTCCAAGGCATCCACGGAGTCAATACGTTGGTAGTGAAGCCCGAAGCAATCGGCAACCTTCGAAAAATCGGGACAACTCACACCATTCGATGGGTCCGTGCCGATCGTCCGCTTGCGGAACAAGTCGCGCTGCCGCCGCCGAATGATCGAGTACACATTGTTATTAATAACGATGACCTTGATGGGTAGGCGCTGGAAGCGAATACTTTCGAGTTCTTGCAGGTTCATCATGATGGAGCCGTCGCCGATCACAGCGAGGACTAGGTCATTGGTGGCATGCTGCACCCCGACAGCGGCAGGCAGCGCAAAACCCATGGCACCCTGCGACGCCGGATGGATGCAGTCCACCCCGTCCCGGAAGCGAATGTTACTGGGTAATATGACTTCGGCCAAGCCGGAGTCAGTCACGAGGGTGGCACCCACCGGCATCAAGGCACTAAGCCTGTCAGCCAATTGATAAAGATCGACGACATCCGGGGAATTAAAGGCAGGCTCTACAGTGGAGAAGAGGCATTTCCAATGCAGGCATTTTTCCACCCAAGCTTCCGGTACTTGCTTAGCCGGTTGCTGCATCAGCGCACTAAGGAAGGCATGCAAATCAGCAGGGACCAATCGGTCGATTCGGATACCGACCTTACTGTGTTCTACCGGGTCAATATCCACCACAGCCACCTGGGCTGACCGGGCGAACTTGCAGTAATCAGTGCCGGTGGTGAGCGCCGTGAGGCGTGAGCCTAGAACGAGCACGTAGTCAGCGTTCTGCACAGCAAAGTTGCCAGCTCGGGAACATCCCATGGCCCCCACGGAGCCGATGGACAAAGAGTGGGCTGCGCCGTAGCTGTCGGGTGCCGAGGCTGCATAGGTCAGGGGAATGTTCCAGGCCTCGACGAATTCACTCAGCAACGCTTCTGCCCCAGCAGAACGTACGCCTTTGCCAATAAGGACAACCGGGCGCTGCGCATGGCGCAGATCTTCCGCGATGCGTTCGACTTCACCGGCGAGGGCAAGCGAGGGGGCGACAAGATCCGGCTTAGCGGAAGCCAACGCCCCTGGATCGATCAGCGCGCTCTGCAGGTCGAGCGGGACGTCAAGCCAAACCGGGCCCTTGCGTCCGGTCAGCGCGGCCCGAAGGGCTTTGTCCATAACTTCAACAATATCTTGCGGATTGGTCAGCATGTGCGCAAATTTAGTTATGGGGCTGACGAGTGCCACGATGTCTGCTTCCTGCTGCCCGTAGGTACGAATCGGGATGCCGGTGTAACGCGTGGTTTCGCGCAGGATGTTTTGACCAGATATGAAAAAGCAGGGGATGCCGTCCTGCCAAGCGGTAAGCACGCCCGTCATGGCATTGGTCGATGCGCAGCCCGTTGATACGAGGCACGCCCCCAAGGCTCGTCGTCTTTCTGCATACGCCACCGCGGCAAAAGCGCAGGATTGCTCGTGATGCAGAGAAACGCCCTTCAATTCACCAGTTTTAGCCAACGCATCATTTAAAAACAATGTACCCCGACCGGTGACTTGAAATACATGCCCAACGCCCACTTTCGCCAGACGCGACATTATGTAATCTGCAACCCTTAACACCACAACCTTACCACCCAATCCAATTTACTACGTTGTCAAAATCTATACGAAAATCAAAAAAACCCAGAATTACTGCTTATTATAGAAAGTCAGCTTGAAACAATATTTTTTTTCAGAAGCAATGTCGTCTTTAGCCCCGATTGCCCATGATATTTCACCGTTATGATTATTTTTAATCAAAGGCAGCTTCTCCCATTTATGCCAACCGATTTGCCTATTCATCATAACTCCACCTGGATTATCAGCAATCAGCCAACCGTACAGGCAAGCAATTTTGGCATTTTCAAAAAGCCATCGAATCATTGATTTGTGGGCATAGGTCAAAATTTTTGGGTTTATCGAAGAATTGCCGCGCATGCCGCCATCCACAATTCCATCCTGAAATGTCAAATCTTTAAACCCAACTTGCCCGACCAAGTCATCTGCTTCATAAATTAAAAAAAGTAATTGAGATTGGGATTTGAAGACAACGTTTTCCAACCAATTTTTCGTTCGCTCAGGAGTCGCAACGAATTGCGTCAAAAACATCCCCATATTTTTATTTCGCCAATCGGTCAAATTGGTCAATATATCGAAATTGGAAAGATGATTTATATTCAGCGCGCGCAAAGTACCAATCATGCCTCCATTGTCGTCAACAATAGGTATGGTCAATACTTGCCTCGCCGAGACAACATCAGCAATTAATTCTTTAATTAAATTACTCATCTTCCACTGAACGAAGAAAAAAGGTTACTCAGAGGCTTTAGGTTTAAATCTGCTTAATTCATCTACCACCACAGCCATCACGTCAAATGAGACTGCAGGTTCGCCATTGACAAAACTCTCCACTCGCCCCTTTGCCACGCCTCGAGCAAAGCTGACTAAGGTTGCGTGCATTTCCAATGTATCGCCAGGCAGGATTTTACGCTTCACGACAACATTATTTAGCAGCCGATCGGCCGTTTCCCGTTTTTTGTAACCGTCTAAACTTAAGAATGTAAGCAAAAAACATTGCATACATGATTCAATTTGAATAAAACCTGGAACGCTTGGTGCACCAGGAAAATGAGCTGGAAAATAATCTTCGTTATAAGTAAAATTCTTCTGCGCCACCACACTCTTTCCTGGCACAATATTCAACACTCGATCCAAGAATAGCCACGGGTATTTATTGAGCAAGCATTCCTTAATTTTCGAAATTCCAAAATCAATTTGATTGTTCTTGACTACTTGTGGTGCGACAGGCTCTGAAGTCAATTTATTTTGTTGTCCATTAAACTTAGGGAAAAGTTCAGGAACTACTATCACACAATCCATCGAACATGCAAGCACCCCGTCTACAAAACCCTTTACACTCCCGCGGGCCACACCACGACTAAAGTTATCTAGAGTAGCCGCCAAATCGAGTCGCTCTCCGCATGAAATTTTCCTAAAGAACTGTACATTGTTAAATCTATTGCTCATTGCAATCAATCCACGATTGCTGTCCATCGATAAAAATGTCATCAGAAACATTTGTGACATTGATTCAATCTGAATGACGTTCCACACCTTTGGCTCTGAGGTATCGTACCCATGAAAAAACCATTCGTTATAGCTAAATAACTTAAAGCCTTTGGCGTATTTTCCAGGGATACATTCCGTCACTCGATCAATAAAGAGCATAGGAAATCGATTTTGTTGACATTCCAATATACCTGGAATGTCGAAGGAAACAGCTCCTTCAATCATGATTCATCCCCTTTGATTTTGTATGCAATTCTGCATTCGCTAACTTTGTTAGCTCCAACTAGACCGGTTGCAATTGCCGATGCCATCCCCAAGGCCACGCTTTCTATTCGAACTTGAATTTCGAATTTATCACCTGGTACGATCTGTTTGTAAAAACGCACTCTATCAACCGCAAATAAAATTAAAGGGGCTCTCGTTTGTCGGTTTAGATAATTGCTAATTAGCAACGGAATCGCTACTGCTTGGGTAAACGCCTCAATTTGGAGAGAACCCGGCATAACAGGATTTCCAGGGAAGTGGCCTGAAAAAAACCAATCATCAGGATCTAGCAGTTTGTATGCATGGCATGATCGCATTGGTTCAATAGAGTAAATTCCGTCAAGCAATAGCATTTGGAATCGGTGCTCTAGAATCGACTCTAATTTAGGAATATCCACCAATTTTTCATTATAAAAATTTGACAAAAATAAGAATACCGTAACTGGAAATCTCTAATTAGCCCTCATATTTAAATATGAGCAAAGCCATCAACGCGAATGTTTTCTCCATTTACATAAGAAGCCAAGTCGCTTGCAAGAAACAGGCACACATTAGCAACCTCCTCAGACGTCCCAACTCTCGCATCGAGATAAACACCGTCCGTCAGTTGATCTTGCACGTTTTTTGGTCCAGAGCGGAACATGTCTGTATCTATAAACCCCGGTGAAACGCAATTCACGCGAATATTGAAACGTCCCAATTCCTTCGCCGCAGTTTTTGATAAGGCAATCACAGCGCCTTTAGAGCTTGAGTATGCAGTTTGCCCACGCATTCCTCCCTCGTCGCCACAGATACTTGCAATATTAATGATTGAGCCAGCTTTTTTAGGGGTCATCAGGCGCGCAGCAAATGACATGAGGTCGAACAATGCAAATACATTTACCTCATAAATATCTCTCAATGTTTTTCTGTCAAGCATGGTAATGAGTGTATCAACCAAAATTCCGGCATTATTTACAAGGCAGTCAAGCCGCCCATACTCATTTTTAATGCGGATAATTGCATTTTTTACTCCGACCCTGTCTGTTACATCAAAATAGATTGGGATTATTTTTCCAATCTCATAAGACTGATCGATTAGATGAGACAGAGAACCAGGTTTTTTGGCATTTGCGTAAACCACAGCACCATTTTCTGCGAATTTTTTTGCAATGCTATTACCTATCCCCCTACTACATCCCGTCACTAATACAACTTTATCTTTTAACATCGCAAAAAAGTCCTATTTCTATGTTACTTTCATGAAATGAAAATAAATTATGCAACAAAGAATCAAATTTCAACTTGATATTTTTTTAGAATTTCTTTACCCACTGTAAAGGATCCAAATTCAATCACATCGTCAATATCAAGCGTTATACCAAACGCCTCCTCTAGCGCAGTCATTAACCCCATATGACCAACACTATCCCATGCAGCAATATCTTGATATTTCAGGTCTTCAAGTACTGACTTATCGACCAAAAATGTGCTAGTGAACACTTCGATATATTTTTCATGATTACTCATTTAAGACTCCTTATTGAAAAAATTTAAACTTTTGAAACAATACGAGACATGGTTCGAATAATATCGAATCCATCCCAGATATTACCTATATCGAGTGCATTACCAACCCGAACAACCCGATCGATACCGGCAAGCCCGTTTGAGACCACCATCTGCGCAATCATATCAAGATCCACGCCAAAGCAGGTGAGTGTTTGGTACCTAGTATTGACGATACGCCGCAACTGCGAGAGATCATTGTCAATGGTTTCAAAGAAGAATCCATAACGGCCACGATGCTCTTCAATATTCACTGGCAATTCGTCAAGAGCAACGCGAAAAATCCGATTATCTGGAGTCGGAGTCCTCCTAATGCCCTTAATCTTGATGGCTGTGCGGCAAAGATGAGTAAATTTGTCGACTGCATGAATACCAGGGAACTCACCTTTAGTGTTCAGCAGCTTTTGAATTGCCTCCCAGAAACGCTCTTGGGCTACCTCGACTTCCTGCGCTACACCTTGCCAGAGAATCAAATGTGGCGATGAACATGCGTTTTGGTCTAGTAAAAACACATCATTAAAAAATCCCTTCGCCAAAGTCTCAATTTCTATGCTTTGAGCAGCTAACACCGCACGCGAGGAAATCAGGCAGAGCGAGTAGCGGTCGGCAAAAGCTATATCGACGCACCGAGGGGATGCGGCCATGCGGCGCAGATGATGAATGGTGCTATCCCCACCCCATAACAGGCGTACATCCGCTACAGCCGACAAGCTCTGGGTGATATTGTCGTTGCGTGGATAGCTGATCAGGCTATTCATTGAGGCAATACGTCTATGTTCGGCCTGTACTAGAAGTTCGTTGGCGACCGCACATAGGATGTTTGCTTGGACTGGAAGACGCTCTGGCACACGGACGATGTTGATCGTACCCGCGAGCAATCCGAACGCAAATGAATAAGCAAAGTTAACCGGGACATTAGCAGGCGCGATGTGTAACGCCACCCCTCGCCCCAATCGAAGTTGCTCTGAGCCGAGCTCGCGCTTAAGTCTTGCCAAATTGGCCGGTCGGCACCAATAAGCAAAACTCGCGACGTCCGGGTATGCCCGAATATCGGGTCGAGCCATCAAACGCTTAGACCATGCGGTTAGGAAGGCTACAGCCTCAGGGGCATATGGTGGCAGCGTCTTGTTCTGCAGATCGGCTAGGCTGCAACCCGCAATAACGCGCAGGGGCAGGTCAGCGATGTGTTTCATGCGTATCACTACAACCGCGTACTTCGGCCTTGGCGAGCCGACCATACACATGGAAATACTTGCCCAGGCGACCGCAAGGGCAATCGTCTTCGCCGAGGATCGTGCCCCAGTCCTCCGTCAGCAGGGCATGGCCTGGGTAACTTCTTGGCAATATTGAGAGCACCTCAATTACCCCCTCTTCGCCATGCGCCGCCACCTCGAAATCTTCTACGCGGCGGACGATGACATCAGAAAATGCCGACGCGTGCAAATGCCCATGTTCGCACTCCATGTAGAGGGACCCAGTCTGCTCGACCATACCGTAGTAATTCACTACCTGGGACAGGCTCGCCACGTCATGCAATGCCTGCTTGAACTGTTCGTTTTCCACCGCCTGAGCCTGCAGCTTCTTCCAACCGCCGCCATGCAGCAAGATGCCGCGATCCAGAGATAACCGTGAACCGCTCTTCGATAAAGGCCGCACCAGATACTGCCAGATCATGAATGTGAAACCGAACAGGAAGATGGGACCTACGGGATGCCGCGAAAGGAATTCTTCCAAGGCACCGATATCGAGCTGCATGTCATCATCGAGCGCGTAGGTCACGTCAAGGCCGAACATGGAAAAACCGAGGATGCCAGCACCCCGCGCGGAAAAAGCCAGCCGGTCCTTGAGCACCGACGGCGAGTCGATCACTAGCATGGGAACGCGCTTTTTTCCAAGTAAACCAGCCATCAGGCGAGACAACACTTTGGTCTGTAAAGACGCCGTGGCTTTGTCGAGAAAGATTCTCGACACTTGCTGCCCGCTGGTGCCCGAAGAGGTCATCGTCTTGAAAACATCATCACAAGGCACGCTCAAGAGTTCGAACTCCTTGAATAGCCGCACGGGCAAATAAGGCACGTCTTCGAGGCGATTTAAATCTGCCGGTGCTACCTGCAAGCCCTGCATCACGTGGTGATAGGCAGCGCATTGCTGGGCGTGCCAATGGGTTAGCTGGCGCATCGCTTGAAGCATCAACTCATGCTTGCGTCTCGCGTCTAGGCCGTAAGGCTCGTACTCAAGCCAGGGAAGGAAATCTGGAGGGAGCATCATGCAAGCCGCTGCGCTTTCCCGGGATACAAATCAGCGTATCGCACTTTGCCCGATTCATTGCGCGGCAGATCATCCATTCCATACACCGCTACACCTTGCGCCCCCACTCGCAAACTGGTCATCACGGCCTGCTTGATTTCGAAGGCCTTGGCCACACAGCCCTTCGCCAGGTAAACCTCCAGGAGGTCGTCGCAGCCTGCACAGGCAACTTCCACTTCGGCAACGGAGAGCTCCTCCTCCACTTCCTGCAGGTTGACTCGGTTGCCAAACAATTTGATGAACCGCTTCTGGCGGCCGACGATCCGGTAGTAGCCGTCCGCATCGCACTCGGCGAGATCTCCGGTATGGAGAATGCCGTGGTTGACATCCCCCAATACCAAGTCGGCTCGGTTTTCCGCATAACCTAGGCAGACATTGGGGCCGCGAAAGACCATTTCACCGACAACATCGACACCGGTCAGCACGCCCCCCGTTTCCGACTGCAGTTCCAGTGCGCCGCCGGGGATGGGAATGCCAATCGTACCGGCTTTGGCATACGCCTGCTCCGCTGGGACATACGACATACGGGGAGATGCCTCCGTCTGTCCGTACATCGTGAAGAAGCGCATGCTCTTTTTGTCGCAATGGGCCGCGTACTCTTGGGTCAGATCAGTCGTCATGCGGCCGCCGGCTTGCGTCAGCGTGCGCAGGTGCGGCAACTCCATTCTGGTAAAACGCAGCTTCTTGAGAATTTCGTAGTGGTATGGCACTCCGGCTAGGCTCGTCGCCTTTACCTCCCGCAGGAAACTCCAGAAATGGCGATCGAAAAAAGTCTTGTTACTGACGGCCAGCCCCGCGCCCACCCAGATGTGACTGTGAATAATAGACAAACCATAGGAGTAGCTGGGCGGAAGCGTGGTGATGGGCAACTCATCGGCCGTCAGCGCAAGGTAGTCGGCTATAGCGGCCGCATTGCTCCAAACATTCCGATGAGACAAACGGACGTATTTACTGCTCCCCGTACTGCCTGAGGTACTGAGCAGCAAGGCGAGGTCCTCGTGAAGATCTGGCGAGCCAGTACCGTTATTCAAACCTATCAGCACATAGCCACCCAGGCTGGTGTGCAGTGCTGCGCCAGGCCAGCGACTAGCAGCCTCTAGCGGCAGCCACAGGCCGTCTGGCCGGTAATTGGCAATCAGCGCATCGAGTGCGCCGGGGGATAGCGTGGGGCTGACCATCATAGGCACCGCATTAGCGGCAAGCAGGCCCAGATATCCCGCAATGCCCTCAATGTCGTTGTTAACGCTGCACATGACCAGACGCCGGCACGCGGCCTCGAATGCCGCGCTGCGGGCGAGCTCGGCGATGTCGCGATAGCTGAAGATACGCCCCGTCTCATCGCGCAACAGGATGTTATCACTGAACCGGGCGAGCATCTCTACCATTGGAAGCACGGCGAGAGGCTTTGATGAGGTTTCTGAGGATCTGGGCGCCATATAGGAGAATCAGTCGATAAGACCCTTGATAACACCTACCACGCGCTCGATGTCGGCAGCGCTAATGTCATGATAGCTGGGTAGATTGATAGCTCGCTCGGGAACATCCCAAGCCTGCACGTTGCTGCGTACGGGCTCGAACATGGACAAGCTGGAAAGCGGCCAGAAGAATACGCGAGCATCGGCATTTTCGGCAGCGAATGCAGCCTGCAGTTGTTCGCGCGTGATGCCGGTTTCGGGTGCAAAAAGGACGGTTGGCATCCAGGCGCCATTCACTGTCCCTGGCAATTCTGGATTCATGCTTACACCGGGTAGCGCTTGGATACCTTGACGATACTCAGCGAAAATTTCGCGCTTCCGGTGGATCAGTTCATCAATGCGCTCCATCTGCGCACAGCCGATCGCCGCCTGTAAATTGGACATCTTATACTTAAAGCCAACCATATCAGGCCAGAACTGCTTACTCTGGCCACGCGCACGGCCATGGTTACTCAAGGTGAGAACGCGCTCGAACAGCACTTCATCATTGGTGACGAACATACCGCCCTCGCCTGTGGTAACAGTTTTAGTGCCATGGAAGGAAAAAGCACCGAATTTCCCGAGGGAACCTGCTCGCCGACCTTGCCAGACTGATCCGATAGCTTCTGCAGCGTCTTCGATGACCGGAATTCCGTGTTTTTCGCCGATGGCCAGTAGGCGATCCATGTCACACAAATTGCCATAGAGGTGCACGGCTACGATGGCCTTGGTGCGAGAAGTGATGGCCGCTTCAGCCTTATCAGGGTCGATACACCAAGAGTCTGGCAGGATATCAACAAAAACTGGTTTCGCCCCAAGGTTCACAATAGGAGACGCAGTAGCGATCCAGTTGGTGTCTGCCATAATGACTTCATCGCCTGGGCCAATACCCAGCGCAGCCATCCCCATATGCAAGGCGCCGGTGCAACTGGATGTGGCAATGGCATAGCTCACCCCCAGATGCTCTTTGAAGAGTTCTTCAAAACGGTTGATGTAGGCGTAACACTGGTCTCCCCACCCATTTGCGGCGGCATCCGTAGCGTAACGGACTTCGAGTTCTGTAATTGAAGGCTTTGTGTAAAGGATGCGAGGTTTCATTGGACGACCAACTCCGGAACCGAGGTTACAAACTTGCCCCCCCATTCTTGGATAAAGAAGTTTTGCTTCATCACTTCATCCGCTATGTTCCAAGGCAATATCAAGACGAAGTCAGGCTGGGCTTGCTGAATGGCTTGTGGAGACAATATAGGAATGTGACTTCCAGGCATGTACTTGCCCTGCTTTGCGCTGGCGGCATCGCAAACAAAAGGTAAGAGATCCGGCTTGACACCTGCATAGTTGAGTAGCGTATTGCCCTTGGCAGCAGCGCCGTAGGCGGCTACCGTTTTCCCTTCGCGCTTCTGCTGGATGAGGAAGTCGAGCAAGTCGTCTTTCACCTTGTTGGCCCGCGCCTGAAAGGAGGCGTAAGGTGACAGGGTTTGTAAGCCAGCTTCTGCTTCACGACGCAGAAGGGCTTCAACCGCCTGCGTTGTCAGACGAGCATCTGCCTGATGGCAACCATAAACCCTCAGGCTTCCCCCATGCGTGGGCAGTTCCTCCACATCCCAGACACGCAGCCCGGCTGCTTGAAAGATGCGGTTGACCGTGTAGAGCGATAGGTAGGAAAAGTGCTCGTGATAGACGGTGTCGAACTGGGTGTGTTCGATCAGGCGCATCACGTGTGGGAACTCAAGGGTAATGGTGCCACCGGGCTTGAGAGCGGCTTTGAGACCCAAGGTGAAGTCGTTGATGTCCGGTACGTGGGCATAAACATTGTTGCCAGCAATCAGATCGGCTTGCTTGCCTTCTGCCGAAAGTCGCTTGCCCAGAGCTTCGCCAAAAAACTCGCGCAGGACGGGTATACCAAGCCGCTCTGCGGCTGCGGCAGTGCTGGCGGTGGGCTCGATACCCAGGCATGGGATACCGGCTGCGACGAAATTTTTGAGTAAGTAACCATCGTTGGAGGCCACCTCGATGACCAGGCTGTCTGAGCTGAGTCCAAAGCGTTGCGTCATCTGCTCGGCGTAGCGTTTGGCGTGGGCCAGCCAGCTGCTGGAGGTGCTAGAGAAGTAGGCGTAATCAGGGCTGAAGAGTTCGTCAGCCTGCGCGTAGTCTTCGGTTTGCACCAGCCAGCAGTGATCGCAGACTTTGATCTTAAGGGGGAAATACTTCTCTGGTTTTGAAAGATCCGCCTGGCTAAGATAGGCGTTAGACGGTGGTGCAAAGCCGAGGTCAAGAAAGGTGTGCGCAAGCGGCGTTCGACAGTGGCGGCACTTCATAGGGAAATTCCAGAAAAATCTGAGTTGGTGAGTGGGTGCGCAGCATCACGCGCAGACAGATCGGTAACGGCGAGCGGCCAATGGATTGCCAGACGGGGGTCGTCATGGCGCAGACCGCCTTCTGAACCTGGTGTGTAAAACGCCGTATGCAGG
>JACCDV010189472.1_pt1 | contig 22540 bp, 15 predicted proteins | sample 7446131 | NCBI WGS metagenome assembly JACCDV01 (sample SAMN15323448, study PRJNA562643) | freshwater metagenome | isolation source: river surface water | place: USA:Blue River Watershed | collected 2017-08-17
CTCCAAAGCGTCGACCAGTTGATGTTCGCATTAAGGATTGGCGCGAAGTGTATGAGCCACAGAGCTTTGAGCATCTTCAAAAGCAAGCGGGACGTTGCATGGATTGCGGCATTCCGTTTTGTCACAACGGATGTCCACTCGGAAACTTAATTCCTGAATGGAACGATTTGATGTACCGCGGCGATAAGAATGAAGCAATTGATCGTTTGCATGCAACAAATAACTTCCCAGAGTTCACTGGGCGTTTATGCCCAGCTCCATGTGAAACCGCATGTGTAGTGGGCATTAATCGTGACGCGGTAACAATTAAGCAGATCGAACTTCGCACCATTGAAGAGGCTTTTGGCGCAGGCAATGTAAAGCCAATGGCACCAGATCGTTTAACGGGAAAAACAATTGCAGTAATTGGATCTGGACCTGCTGGATTAGCTGCTGCACAGCAACTAACTCGTGCGGGCCACACAGTCGCAGTTTATGAGCGCGCTGACAAAATTGGCGGTCTATTGCGCTACGGAATTCCAGAATTCAAAATGGAAAAGCACATCCTTGATCGCCGCTTGGAACAAATGGAAAAAGAGGGAACACGTTTCCGTCCAGGTGTAGATGTTGGAACTCAGTTAACGGGATCTGATCTGCGCAAGAAGTATGACGCGGTTGTACTAGCGGTTGGATCAACTCAGTGGCGTGACCTATCAATTAAGGGTCGCGAGCTGAAGGGCATTTATCAAGCTATGGAGTTCTTGCCATGGGGTAACAAGCAAGCGTTAGGTGAAATCGAAAATCCACCTATCAATGTTACTGGTAAGCATGTTGTGATTCTTGGTGGAGGCGACACAGGTGCAGATTGCTTGGGAACCTCTATTCGACAGGGTGCAGCCAGCGTTACTCAACTTGAGATCATGCCTCGTCCGTCTGATGAACGACCATCAGGGCAGCCTTGGCCGACCTATCCAATGATTTATCGAGTTTCTAGTGCACATGAAGAGAAAGACAATCGCATCTTCTCAGTTAGTACAGAAGAGTTTTTGGGGGATGGCCAAGGAAATCTTCGCGCCATCAAGATTGTTGAAACTCAGTTTGTTAATGGAAAGTTTGAACCTGTTCCTGGAACTGAGAAAGAGATTCCTTGCGACTTTGTTTTCATGGCAATGGGATTTACTGGTCCAGAAAAATCATCACTTATAACTCAGTTATCCGTAGAGCTTGATGATCGTGGCAACATCAAGCGAGATGAAAACTTCCAAACCTCACAAGAAGGAATCTTCGTTGCGGGAGATGCTGGTCGCGGACAATCATTGATTGTTTGGGCAATTGCTGAAGGTAGAAGTGCCGCAGCTGCGGTTGATAAATATCTCACTGGGCGCACCCAGCTTCCTGCGCCCATCGAGCCAACCGCCCGCCCACTAATGGTTTAAGGTACATACATGCGTAGAGCGAAAATTGTTTGCACGATGGGTCCTGCCGTTGAATCTCCAGAAAAGGTAAAGGAGCTCATTGAAGCGGGTATGAATATGGCCCGTTTAAACCTTTCTCACGGTGGTTATGACGAGCATCAGAGCCGTCTTGACCGTGTCCGTGAAGCGGCAAAGGCTGCGGGTAAGCCAGTAGCAATCTTGGTTGACTTACAAGGCCCAAAGATTCGTTTGGCTCGTTTTGCAAATGGTCCACACGAACTAGAGCGTGGCGACATTTTCACAATTACTACCGATGAGGTTGAAGGCACCAAGGACCGTGTCGGCACTACATACAAAGGATTGCCAGGGGATTGCAAGCCTGGAGATCGAATTCTTATTGATGATGGAAAAGTAACGGTTGAAGTTGTCGAAGTTAAGGGCAACGATGTTGTAACAACTGTGATTCAACCAGGAGCTGTCAGCAACAACAAGGGAATCAATCTTCCAGGTGTTGCAGTATCTGTACCGGCTTTATCTGAAAAAGATATTGATGATCTTCGCTGGGGGATGAAGGCTGGAGCAGATTTCATTGCTCTGTCTTTTGTTCGCAACGCCGCCGATGTCGATGATGTACACCGCATCATGGATGAAGTTGGATTCCGTATTCCGGTTATCGCAAAGATTGAAAAGCCACAGGCGGTAGAAAATTTAGAAGAGATTGTTGCTGCCTTTGACGGCATCATGGTTGCGCGTGGAGATCTAGGTGTGGAGCTTCCAATTGAAGAAGTGCCTCTGGTTCAAAAGCGTTGCATCGAGTTAGCTCGCGAAGCCGCAAAGCCAGTAATCGTGGCAACTCAGATGCTCGATTCGATGATTACAAACTCTTCACCTACTCGTGCAGAGGCAACGGATTGCGCAAACGCTGTTCTTGATGGTGCCGATGCTTTGATGCTTTCAGGCGAGACTTCAGTCGGTGCTTTTGCAATTGAAGCTGTACGCACAATGGCACGAATCATTGCACGCACCGAAGAAGGCGGATTTGAAATGATCCGTGCACTGCGCACAACTCCCAAGACAAAGGGTGGAGCGATTACACGTGCTGCAGCTGAAGTTGGTGCAATTGTCGGCGCTAAGTACTTGGTTACTTTCACTCAATCAGGAGATTCTGCTCGACGAATGGCACGCCTTCGTTCACCAATTCCAATCCTTGCCTTTACCCCCGAGGTTGGAACATATAACCGCCTTGCCTTGTCATGGGGTGTTGAGCCGGAGGTAACCCCGATGGTCAAGCACACAGATGAGATGGTGAAACAAGCCGATACCTTGTTGATTCAATCAGGTCGTGCGCATGAGGGCGAGAATGTCGTCATTGTCGCTGGTTCACCTCCTGGAATTCCTGGCTCAACTAACGCAATGCGTGTTCACCGCGTTGGCGATGCAGTTGGCGGCGTAGTACCTGCGTACCGCTAAGATTGCCCAACTGAAAGCCTCGGTACTCCAACGGTAGAGAGGGCAGTCTCAAACACTGCATAGTGTCGGTTCGAATCCGACTCGGGGCACTCACGTAGAACTTCTTGGAAGGATGAAACGAGTATGACCGTTCGCATCCTTGTTGCAGAAGATGAAACCTTAATCCGCATGGATCTTGTAGAAATGTTACAAGCTGCTGGTTATGAAGTGGTTGCTCAAGCCACAAATGGTCAAGAGGCTATCGAATTAGCTAATGAGCACAAGCCAGATTTAGCTATCCTTGATGTAAAGATGCCGGTGCTAGATGGTATTTCAGCAGCGGAAAAAATCATTGAGATCGCGCCAGTGTTGATGTTGACCGCATATTCACAAAAAGAGTTAGTAGATCGAGCACGTGATGCCGGCGTGATGGCGTATGTAGTTAAGCCGTTTACCATCGGTGACCTGATGCCAGCCATTGAAATCGCAATTAGCCGACATACTCAAATGAAGTCCTTGGCAGATGAAGTGGCTGATCTCCATGATCGACTTGAGACCCGAAAGCTGATCGATCGTGCGAAGGGTCTGTTGATGAAAGCGCTCAACCTTTCAGAGCCCGAAGCTTTCTCATGGATTCAACGAGCTGCGATGGATCGTCGACTCACGATGAAAGAGGTTGCGGAGGCGGTTATTAACCCCAACGCCGTTCCCGACAAGTAGTTCTCAGGCGCGTCTCAATAAGTGATACCGCCATCCCATTTATAACGAAACCGAGACAATTTAAGCGTGGCTACGCCTTGTCTTGCGCTCACCCCTGGCATTACTCTTTCAGCCTCCCTGTCCCGGGACACAAGAACAGGAAAGGCACTACTTATGAAGAAGAATCGCGTTCTCGCGGTTGTAGCTGCCGTAGCTATCGCAACGTCATCATTCGTTGCATTTGCTCCGTCAGCATCAGCTGCTTGCTCAAGCAAGCTAAAGATTGCATACCAGGGTCCACTAACAGGTCCTGAAGCTGCACTAGGTATCAACGAGCTTAACGGTGTGAAGTTCGCACTGAAGAAGTTCCTTGCAGCAAACAAGTCAGCAAATGTTGACCCAGTTGTTTACGAAGTAGATGACCAGGGAGATCCAGCAGTTGCAGGTCCAATCGCTCCTAAGGTTGCAGCAGAAGAGTGCGTAGTTGCACTAGTCGGTCCTGCTTACTCAGGCGCATCAAAGGTTTCACTACCTGTGTACCTATCAGCTGGTCTACCAATCATCACACCATCAGCAACAAACCCAACTCTGTACGATTTCGGAAAGTCAATCTTCCACCGTGCAGTTTTGACAGATGACTACCAGGGTCCAGCTCTTGCTCGCCTTGTAACATCAAAGGTTAAGAACGCTAAGGTGTTCTTGGTTAACGATGCAACAGATTACTCAGTTGGTCTTGCAAAGACAGTAGACATCACACTTGCTGGTCGCCTTGTAGGTAAGGACACAACACCTCAGGGAACTACAGATTTCACAGCAACAATTGCAAAGATCAAGAAGGCTAAGGCAACCGCTGTTATCTACACAGGTTACTTCTCACAGGCTGCAGTATTCGTAAAGCAGCTTCGTGACTCAGGTTCAAAGATTGCTTTCGCAGCAGGCGATGGCGTGCTGGATGACCAGTTCATCAAGCTAGCTCGTAAGTCAGCAGAAGGCGTTCTACTTTCAGCACCAGCGATCCCAATGGAGACAGCAAACGCAAAGCTTGCTGCTGAAATGGTGAAGGCTGGATGGAAGCCTGGCGTATACACAACAGAGTCATATGACGCTGCTAACTTCTTCTTTGATGCAATCAAGGCAGGAAACACAGATCGCGCTTCAATCAACAAGTACATCTCAACCAAGTCACACAAGGGACTTTCAAAGGTTCTAAAGTTTGATGCACAGGGTGAGGTTTCAGGCGCAGATGTAAACGGCTTCGTAATCAAGAACGGTAAGATCGTTCTTCTTGGAGCTATCAAGGCGTAATTACCAAGCAATTGGTACGTCTTTAAATAAGTACGGTCAGAGTGGGCGGGGTTTCCCGCCCACTCTGACCCTTATAAAGTAAAGGTGAGAAATGGATTTTGCATTATTAAGAGATGCCTTCTGGGGTTTAACCTTTGATGGCATCGCACTTGGAGCGATTTATGCTCTTATCTCACTTGGATACACGCTTGTGTATGGCGTATTGCGCCTTATTAACTTCGCCCATTCTGAAGTTTTCATGATTGGAACTTTTGCAGCTTTAGTTGCTGCTTCAGGAATTATGGGAGTAAATATCGAGGATGACCCTCGTACGGGTGGATCGATGATCTTAACTTTGCTGGTCTGCTTAATAGTTGCGATGTTGGCATCGGCCATTACCGCAGTTCTTGTAGAAATCGTTGCTTATCGACGTCTTCGTCAAAGGGGAGCAACCAAGCTCGCTACCTTGATTTCTGCAATTGGAGTCTCAATCTCTCTTGTTGAATTATTTAGAATCATTACCGATTCATTGCCTCGCGAATTCCCAAGAATTATGGACAAGACATTTCTATTTAGTTATGCGGGAGCAGACATTCGCAATGACAAGGTAATTGTTATCATCGCAGCAGGGTTGATGATGTTTGCCCTTGAACGCTTTATTACTAAGTCACGCTTGGGTAAGGGAATCCGTGCGGTTTCAATGGATGAGAACACCTCAACTCTTATGGGTGTAAACATCAATCGCGTTATTACCGTAACCTTTTTTGCAGGTGGCCTCATGGCTGGCGCTGCAGCATTTTTCTACATCTTGGTTTACGAAAACACATCTTTCAAGGTTGGCTTCTTCTTAGGTATTAGTGCCTTCACCGCCGCAGTCCTCGGTGGAATCGGAAACCTCAAGGGCGCTCTATTCGGTGGATTTGCGCTAGGTCTTATGGAGACCTGGACATCAGCGGTATTTGGAACTGCGTGGAAAGCGGTTATCTCATTCATCATCTTGGTACTAGTTCTTCTGATTAAGCCAACAGGTTTATTTGGAGAATCTATCCAGCAGGCGAGGGTCTAATGGCAAACTTAAAGTCACGATTAAATTTGCGCGATAAAGGCGCTGAATATTGGGAGCGCTCACCTAGGTGGCGCCGTGTAGCACTTTCAGTTCTCTTCATTGCCCTGTGTTACGCGTTGCCATTCCTCAATAACCCTTTGATAAATACACCTGGATCAGATTTCCAGTCTGTTTTGTTCTATCCAGTGGGAATGTACGTTCTAATGGCGATTGGTCTCAATATTGTTGTTGGAAAATCTGGTCTACTGGATCTGGGTTTCGTTGCCTTTTTTGCAATTGGTGCCTACACAATGGCGATCTTGGGAACCAAGACCTCGCTTAACTTCTGGGAGATCCTTCCAATTGGTGTTGGTCTTGCAATGCTCGCAGGAGTTTTGTTAGGTACACCAACTCTTCGTCTCCGTGGAGATTACCTAGCTATTGTTACTTTAGGTTTTGGTGAAATTGTTCGAATCTTTGCAGTAAACACAGATGCGATCGGAGGCGCGCGAGGAATTGCAGGTATTCCAACCCCTCCAGATATTTTCAATGCAAAGTTCACCATTCTTGATCCAAAGCCTTACTACTGGCTATTGCTGACCTTCACATTGCTCATCATTTGGATGGTGCGCCGAATGGCTGCTCGTCGTCCAGGTCGTGCATGGGATGCGATCCGTCAGGATGATGATGTTGCTCAGTTAATGGGAATCAATACACGTAAGTACAAGGTTTGGGCTTTCGTATTGGGTGCGGCGGTTGCAGGCGTAGGTGGCGTTATCTACGCCTCTCAGATCCTCTCGATCGTTCCAGATCAATTTAACTTGAATGTTTCGATTTTGATCTTGGCATGCGTTGTTTTTGGTGGAATTGGAAATGTGTGGGGTGTAATTCTCGGAGCTGTTCTCCTAGCTTTCACCCCTGAACGCATCCGTTTCTTAAGCCAGCCACGTATTTTGGTGTTTGGAATCGCGCTTGTTGTGATGATGAACTTACGACCAGATGGAATCTTGCCTAAGAAGAAGCGTGAACATTTTGATCCTGACTGGCACACAGTTGAGGAATCTGGGGAAGGATCTATTAAATAATGAGCGAAAATGTTCTAGAGCTTAAGAACATCACCATGAAATTTGGTGGTGTGACCGCCCTTAACGAAGTTAACCTTGTAGTCAAGAAAGGCGAAATTCTCGCCCTCATTGGTCCTAATGGCGCTGGCAAGACCACAGTGTTCAATGTGATCACTGGTGTTTATAAGCCAACATCTGGAGATGTGCTTTTCCTGGGCGAGTCAATCGTCGGTAAGAAGCGTTTCAAAATTACAAAGTTGGGCATCGCCCGCACCTTCCAAAACATCCGTTTATTTGGTGAATCTTCGGCATTGGAAAACGTTGTTACGGGTGCAGATGTTCACTCAAAGAGCGGTGTTATTGGTTCTATTTTTGGCACACCACGTTCACGTCGCGAAGAGAAGGCTGCCCTAGAACGCTCACTTGAACTTCTAGATTTTATGGGGATTAAGAAGCGCGCCGGGCAACTTGGAAAGAACCTTCCCTACGGTGACCAGCGTCGTCTTGAAATCGCTCGTGCGCTAGCGACTAATCCAAAACTACTTTTGCTCGATGAGCCTGCAGCAGGATTCAACCCTGCCGAGAAGGTTGCATTGGCAGAAACAATTAAGAAGATTCGTGATGCGGGATACACCGTGTTGCTAATCGAACACGATATGTCTCTCATTATGGGTGTTTCAGATCGCGTAGCGGTTCTAGATTTTGGAACCAAGATCGCTGATGGAACAACCACTGAGGTTCAAAACGATCCACGCGTTATCGAAGCGTATTTAGGAGCACCCGCAGATGCGTCTTGAAATTAAGGACTTACATGTCCACTACGGCAAGATCGAAGCGATCAAAGGTGTATCGGTTGTAGTTAACGAAGGTGAGATCGTCACACTTATTGGCGCCAACGGTGCCGGTAAGACAACGATGCTCAAGACCATCTCTGGTCTACGCCCTGTAACAAGCGGTCAAATCTTGTTTAATGGTGAAGATATCTCCAAGATGCCAGCACATAAGCGTGCTGACCTAGGTTTGGCACAAGCCCCTGAAGGTCGTGGAATCTTTGTTGGTATGACTGTTTTGGAAAACCTAGAGATGGGTAAGTACAACCGCAAGGATCGCAAGAAGGAGATGGCTGAAGATCTAGAGAAGGTCTACCACCTTTTCCCACGTTTGAAAGAGCGCGCCTTCCAAGCTGGCGGAACATTGTCAGGCGGAGAGCAGCAAATGCTTGCAATCGGTCGTGCATTAATGTCACGCCCAAAGGTTTTGCTTCTCGATGAACCATCAATGGGTCTTGCACCTCTGATGATTCAAAATATTTTCAACATTATTACCGAGATCAACAAGACGGGTGTAACTATTCTTTTGGTTGAACAGAACGCCCAGCAAGCGCTACAACGCGCACATCGTGCCTATGTTCTTGAAGTTGGAAATGTTGTGAAGGAAGCTAAGGCCTCAGATCTTCTCAATGATCCAGCGGTTCGTGCGGCATACCTAGGAACAGGTGCGCACTAGCGTTTCGCGCTAGATGGAATGGCGGAAGTCGCTTACGCTCTTTCCGCTAAAATCATGCAGGTGATACGGGCAGTGCAGGTGCGCTGTCCGTTTTCATTTGTGATGACAATGTCCCAGCAGCACAGAGTTTTTCCGATTGAAACCGCGGTAGCAACACCAGTAACAAACCCAGTAGCAGCGGATTTGTGATGGGTCGCATTGATATCGATTCCAACGATTTTTCGATTTGCAGCAGCGTTGAGCTGAGTTCCGACAGAGCCAAGGCTTTCAGCTAGGACAACATTTGCTCCACCATGCAAGATGCCCATCGGTTGAGTGTTTCCCTCAACCGGCATTGTTGCGACAAGCCTTGTTAGTGAGGCTTCAGTGATTTCAATGCCCATCTTCTTATCAAGGGCGCCACTTCCGCGCTCTTTAATAATTGCAAGATAATCCGGTTCAGTCATGCGCAGAGTCTAACTGGCACTCTACGATGCATCCATGACCAAACGCCTATTGCTTATCGATGGGCACTCCATGGCGTATCGGGCTTTTTTCGCACTGCCCGCGGATAACTTCACCACCGCTCAAGGCCAGCACACCAACGCAATTTATGGCTTTGCCACCATGTTGCTCTCTTTGCTCAGCAGCGAAAAACCCACCCACGTAGCTGTGGCATTTGATGTTTCCCGCAAGACCTTTCGCTCGGAGATTTTCCCTGAATACAAAGCCAATCGAGCAAAGACGCCAGATGAGTTTCGCTCTCAGATGTCATATCTACATGAACTCGTTACAGCTTTTGGTATTTCAACCTTTGAAGTTGAAGGTTTTGAGGCCGATGACATCATCGCAACAATCGCAAAGCAGGCAGAGCGAGAAGGTGCTGAGGTTCTGATTTGTACTGGCGATCGTGATTCATTTCAGCTAGTTAATGAAAAGACAACGGTGCTTTATCCAAAGCGCGGAGTCAGCGATCTCGCACGAATGACCCCAGAAGCTGTCCAAGAGAAGTATGGAATGTCTCCCGAACAGTATCCAGATTTTGCGGCGTTACGTGGCGATCCAAGTGACAACCTTCCATCTGTTCCGGGCGTTGGTGAAAAGACCGCGGCCAAATGGGTAGTCGAGTACGGATCTCTACATGAGTTGATTGCAAATCTAGACAAACTAGGTGGCAAAGTCGGTCAATCTCTTCGCGATTCAATTAATGATGTCATTCGAAATCGAGAACTCACGCAACTTGTTGCAAATGTTCCTCTAGAGCTAAGTATTGATGCTCTCTCATGGAGCGGCGTAGATGAGAACAACACCAACCCACTCTTTGAGAAACTTGAGTTCAAGACTCTCAAGGATCGAATGAAGCCTATTTTGCTTAAAGGAAGCTCAAAGGTTGTCGAAGCTCCTGCGCAGTTGTTTGAAAGTGAAATTGCTGAAGGCGTCTTAACGCCAATCGAGGCATCGCAAAAGATTGCTGCGCATAAAGGTGAAATCGCTCTTGCCTTCCAGCTGGAGGATGAAACGCTGCACAGATATGCGATCGCTCTAGATCAGGAAGATGTTTTTCTTGTGCACTCATCTGAGATGGGGGATTGGGCAACAGATGTAAATGTCGCCAAAATCGTTCATGATGGGAAGAGCTTGGCCCGTACTAATGGGCTAAGCGGAATAACTTTTGATACCTCACTGGCTGCGTACTTGGTGAACCCTGGCGTCAGAACCCAGGAATTGAAAGATTTACAAGAGCGCTGGGGAGATGGTTCCAGCATCAATCAAAGCACTCCAGAGCAGGGGCTCTTAACTTCCGCCCGAGCAATGTTTGCGTTACGAGATTCGTTAACTCGCGAATTAAAGGAGCGCGATCTGTGGGAGCTCTACACAACGATGGAGCTGCCTGTTGCCGATCTGTTGGCACGTATGGAATCCGTCGGAATCGCGGTTGATAAGAAGGAGCTTAATACTTTAGCGGCCTTCTTTGAAGGAGAAGTTAAGCGAGAGACTAAAGCTGCTCATGACGCCGTGGGTCACGAGTTCAATGTGGCATCTCCTAAGCAGCTTCAGGTTGTTCTCTTTGATGAGCTTAAACTTCCCAAGACCAAAAAGATTAAAACGGGTTACACAACTGATGCAGAAAGCCTGGATTGGTTGCATCAAAAGAGTGGGCACCCAGTTCTGACTTCATTGCTGAGAATTCGTGAAACCAAGAAACTGGGCACAACAGTAGAAGGCCTGATCGCCGAAGTCGCTGCAGATGGAAGAATTCATACCCACTTTCAACAGACCGTTGCGGCAACCGGTCGCTTGTCCTCAACCGGGCCAAATCTGCAAAACATTCCGGTGCGCACCGAAGAAGGTAGAAGAATTCGTAACTGCTTTACCGTCGGTAAGGGTTATGTCGCCTTACTAACAGCTGATTACAGTCAGATTGAAATGCGCATCATGGCGCACTTATCCCATGATGAAAAGTTACTGGCCGCCTTTGCATCCGGTGAGGATTTGCATGCAACAGTTGCTGGTCTCGTTTTTGGTGTCAAACCATCTGAAGTAGATCCTGAAATGCGCCGTCAAATGAAGGCTATGTCCTACGGCCTGGCGTATGGGCTTTCATCATATGGATTAGCGGCGCAGCTAGACATTTCTCCGCCCGCTGCACAACAGTTGATGGACACATACTTTGAACGTTTTGGTGGAATCCGCGATTACTTAAAGACCGTTGTTGAAGATGCACGTAAGGTTGGCTACACCGAGACCATTATGGGTCGACGTCGTTACTTGCCAGATCTTATGCATGACAATAGACAGCGACGAGAAGTCGCAGAGCGAATGGCGCTTAACGCACCGATTCAGGGATCTGCTGCAGACATCATTAAGGTTGCAATGCTTAATGTGCAACGAGCTATTGAAATAGAGGGGTTGAAATCCCGTCTACTTTTGCAGATTCATGATGAGTTAATCCTTGAGGTTGTTGCTGGTGAAGAGGAAAAAATCTCCGAGCTAGTAAAGCGTGAGATGGGATCGGCATACCCACTTAAGGCGCCTTTAGATGTTAATGCTGGGCTTGGCCTTACTTGGCACGAAGCAGCCCACTAATTACTTCGATTCGTCGGAAATATCCTTCATCGCTTGTAAATCTTCTTCCTCTGTTGGAACGTCATTCGCGGCACTTAAACGCGCACGACCAATGGACAAGATAATCAATCCAATGAAAATCATTACAGGAAGCATTGCAAGACCTATGCGTGGTGAGAAGGTTTCTGAAACTACTCCACCGACCGCAGCACCGACAGCCATGAATGAACCTTCAACACTCCAGATCCAACCAAGGGATGCGGTCTGAGAGCCCTTTGGTCGAACCGCTTCGAGGACCTCAAAGTAAAAGACTTGAACTGCGCCACCTAAGAAACCGATACACGCACCGATAAGTGCCATGCTCCAATCGGGATATGTGAAAGCGATTGGAACGCAGGCCAATAACCACAGCAGATACGCTCTGCGAAGAGCAGATAGTGGTGCAAGCTTTTTTGAAACTAGTCCACCAAGCAGGCCACCGACTACGGTCGCTGCGCCAAAGGCAGCAAAGATCCAAGCCACTCGGTGTTGCACACCTTCTTGTGTTGCGAAGGCGGGCACGGCGACATCAAAAACACCCCAGCCAAATCCAATAAAGCATCCTTCAAACATAAGCAGCTGGATTGCACGATCCTTCCACAATCGTTGCTGACCCTTTTGTTTCTTTTCAGGAATCCAATCACGTGAAGCCGGGGTCAATGAAAGTGCAATTCCACCAATGAGCATCAGAGTTGCAATAGTTCCTAAGCCAAGACCTGGACGTGAAGAAAGAGATAGTGCCGTAATTACTACAGGCCCAATTACAGATGTAGTACTCATCATGGAGGAATCAAATGCGTACGCTGTTCTTAAATACGAATCAGGGACAATGTCTTTCCATAATGGACGAACGGAAAGATTGATTGGAGGAGCGGTAATTCCCAATACAAATGCTGTTACCAATATTGATTGACGACTCTCCATTGTGTTGAGCAAGATAATCAACGAGGCATACATCGGGACCAAGATACGAATCGGCCATTTTTGACCAAAACGATCCATCACCGATCCACGTATTCCAGCGGTCAAAGAGCCAGCTAAAGAGTTCAGGCCAATCGCAAATCCTGCGACAGCAACAGATCCTGTTTCCTGTTCAGCTTTGAAGAAGATGCCAAGGCCAATCATCGAATACGCCAAGCGAGCAGGAAATGCACTTACTCCCAGACGAATCACTTGAGGAAAGGCAAAAAGCTCTAGATATCTCTTCATAACGTTATTCAGTCTACCGATTACGCTCAAAAAAATAGACGGATTTGCCCTTATGAGCGGCCAAACCGTACCCTTGCCCTTCAGCCGCGAAAGCGGGAACTACTACTTTCTATCCCTACGGAGCTCAATTGTCTACACCACAAATTGCAGTAAATGACATCGGATCAGCTGAAGATTTTCTAGCAGCGATCGAAGGCACAATCAGAAACTTTAATGACGGCGACCTAGTTTCAGGTGCAGTTGTTCAAGTTGGACGCGACGAAGTTCTTGTCGACATCGGATACAAGACAGAAGGTGTTATTCCTTCTCGCGAGCTTTCAATTCGCCACGATGCAGATCCAAACTCAATCGTTAAAGTCGGTGAGATTATCGAAGCTCTCGTTCTTCAAAAAGAGGACAAAGAGGGTCGCCTGATTCTTTCTAAGAAGCGCGCACAGTACGAGCGTGCATGGGGAGACATCGAAGGCAAGAAGGAGCGCGACGAAGTTGTCGTCGGAACTGTTATTGAAGTTGTTAAGGGTGGTCTCATCGTGGACATTGGTCTACGAGGATTCCTTCCAGCATCTCTTGTTGAGATGCGCCGCGTACGCGACCTAACTCCATACATTGGCAAGCAGGTGGAAGCACGCATTATTGAGCTCGACAAGAATCGCAACAACGTTGTTCTATCACGTCGTGCATTCCTTGAGCAGACACAATCAGAATCACGTACAACTTTCCTTAATCAGCTTCAAAAGGGCCAGGTTCGCACAGGAGTTGTTTCATCTATCGTTAACTTCGGTGCATTCGTTGACCTTGGTGGAGTAGATGGTTTGGTTCACGTTTCAGAGCTTTCATGGAAGCACATTGATCATCCGGGCGAGGTTGTAGAAGTTGGCGACGAAGTAACCGTTGAGGTTCTCGAAGTTGATTTCGAGCGCGAGCGTGTATCGCTGTCGCTTAAGGCAACACAGGAAGATCCATGGCAGGCATTTGCTCGCACCCACACAATCAATCAGGTTGTTCCAGGTGTCGTGACAAAGCTTGTTCCATTCGGAGCATTCATTCGTGTTCACGAAGGAATTGAAGGACTTGTTCACATCTCTGAGTTGGCGGAACGTCACGTAGAGATTCCAGAGCAGGTTGTTCAGGTTGATGACGAACTCTTCGTAAAGATCATCGATATCGACCTAGAGCGTCGTCGTATCTCTCTTTCATTGAAGCAGGCTAATGAAGGTACAGAGATTGAGATCGAAGCATTTGATCCAACTCAGTACGGAATGGCTGCTCGTTATGATGCAGAAGGAAACTTCATTTACCCTGAAGGTTTCGATGCTGACTCACAAGAGTGGAAGCCAGGATATGAGACACAGCGCGAAGAGTGGGAGCGTCAGTACGCTCAAGCTCAGGAGCGCTTCTTGGCGCACAAGAAGCAGAAGGCAGAAGCCAAGGCTGCTGACGCTGCTGCAACACCTGAAGAGGATGCAGTATCTGCTGAATAGTTTTAAATTGAAAAGAAGGCCTCGCGTAACTGCGGGGCCTTCTTTCATTTAACCCGTATTCTTTTCTCATGCGAGTCATTGGGTTAACGGGCGGCATCGGCTGCGGTAAATCTTTGGCTGCTCAATACTTTTCAGAACTCGGGGCATTGGTAATCGACGCCGATCAACTCGCACGTGCCGCGATTGAACGCGGCTCACAAGGCTTTGATGAAGCGGTGAGCATCTTTGGTGACTCCATTTTGAACAATGGGGATATCGATCGAAAAGCTTTGGGTGAAATAATTTTTAAGGATCAAGTTGCCAAGAAAAAGTTAGAGGGCATTATTCATCCATACGTACGTCGCCAATTTGAAGAAGCGGTTGCATCTCTTAAGGCAGATGAAACACTGATTTATGAGATTCCGCTATTAGTTGAAACAGGAGCGCAGGATCGTTTTGATCTAGTAATCACCGTGGAATCAGATCTGGAGAGTCGAATCTCGCGACTACGTCACCGTGGAATGCATATCTCAGAAATTGAGGCTCGCATCGCCGCTCAAGCCACAAGAGAGCAACGGGTTGAAATCGCCGATTTTCTCATTGAAAACGATGGAACTGAGGATGAACTCCTACGCCAGGTAGAAAACATTTGGGATAGCCTTCACGATAATTAATAAGTAGTCTTAGCAAATGCGGCCTATCTCTGAACTTCAGCGCAGAGTTGAGCCATTCCAGGTCATCAGCGAATATGTGCCAGCAGGCGATCAGCCAGCGGCGATTGCCGAGATAACTAAGCGGATTAATGCTGGAGAGCGCGATGTAGTTCTCCTAGGTGCGACTGGTACTGGTAAGTCGGCAACTACTGCTTGGCTGATAGAGCAACTTCAACGTCCAACTCTTGTTTTAGCCCCCAATAAAACATTGGCGGCACAGCTTGCAAATGAGTTCCGAGAACTCCTGCCAAACAATGCTGTCGAATACTTCGTTTCTTACTATGACTATTACCAACCCGAAGCCTATGTTCCTCAGACCGATACCTTTATTGAAAAGGATTCGAGTGTTAACGAAGAAGTTGAACGTTTGCGCCACTCTGCAACAAATTCACTTCTAACTCGTAGAGATGTGATTGTGGTTGCAACTGTCTCATGCATCTATGGATTAGGAACTCCACAAGAGTATGTGGATCGAATGGTTCGATTGCGCGTGGGGGATGAGATCGAGCGTAACTCACTCCTGCGACGCTTTGTAGATGTGCAATACAAGAGAAATGACATGGCCTTTGAGCGTGGAACTTTTCGAGTCAGAGGCGACACCATTGAAATTATCCCCATGTATGAAGAGCTTGCGATTCGCATTGAAATGTTTGGCGATGAGATCGAAAAACTTTCTACCCTTCATCCATTAACAGGCGAAATTATTCGAGATGAAGAGGAGATCTTCGTTTTTCCTGCCACTCACTACGCGGCCGGACCCGAGACCATGAAGCGGGCGATAGGCGACATTCAAGATGAACTTCAGGTGCAGCTGAATTTGTTTGAAAAGCAGGGAAAGCTACTAGAAGCACAGCGGCTACGAATGCGAACAACCTTTGATATTGAAATGATGGAACAAATCGGTTTTTGTAGCGGAATCGAGAATTACTCACGTCACTTGGATGATCGACCAGCAGGATCTGCGCCTCACTGTCTCCTGGATTACTTCCCCGAAGATTTCTTAGTTGTCATTGATGAGAGCCATGTGACTGTTCCTCAACTAGGTGCGATGTTTGAAGGCGATGCATCCCGTAAACGCACCCTGGTGGAGCACGGATTCCGCTTACCAAGCGCTTTGGATAATCGCCCTCTTAAGTTTCCAGAGTTCGTTGAGCGCACTGGGCAAACGATTTACCTTTCGGCAACTCCCGGTAAGTATGAGCTGGAAAAGGTAAAGGGAGATGTTGTTGAGCAAGTTATTCGGCCAACAGGTCTCGTTGATCCTCAAATCATAATTAAGCCGATCAAGGGCCAGATCGATGACCTACTTGCAGAAATTACTGTTCGTGCGGAGAGAAATGAGAGAGTTCTAGTTACAACTTTGACGAAGAAGATGTCAGAGGATTTAACAGATTACTTACAGGAAAAAGGTGTGAACGTTCGCTACCTGCACTCAGAGGTTGATACCTTGCGACGGGTAGAACTACTTCGCGAACTACGAACTGGCGACTATGACGTTTTGATTGGTATCAACCTGTTGCGTGAAGGCTTGGATTTACCTGAAGTTTCACTTGTTGCGATTTTGGATGCAGATAAGGAAGGCTTCCTTCGCTCATCAACCTCGTTGATTCAAACTATTGGTCGCGCCGCGCGTAACGTTTCAGGTGAGGTACATATGTACGCCGACCGAATTACCGATTCAATGGCCAAGGCCATTGATGAAACCAACCGGCGTAGAGCCAAGCAGGTTGCATACAATCTCGAACGTGGCGTAGACCCTCAACCTTTGCGTAAGAAGATCGCTGACATCACCGACTTAATCACCCGTGAGAGCGAGGATACTGAGGAGCTTCTCGCCCATGAAAAGGGCGGAGCGAAAAAGGTTGCCGCCTCATCTGGAATTTACGACAAATCCTCTACCTCGTTGCCGCGCAAGGACCTCATCGCATTGATAGGCTCCCTCACCGAACAGATGAGAAATGCCGCATCTGAACTTCAATTTGAGGTAGCAGCACGCTTGCGTGATGAGATCAAAATCTTGAAGAAAGAGCTACGAATGATGGAAGAGGCCGGGGTTTGAGCATCGACAAGTTAGTTGTTCGCGGAGCTCGCGAGCACAACCTCAAAAACGTTTCCATCGAACTTCCTCGAGACTCCCTAGTCGTTTTCACCGGGCTTTCAGGCTCAGGAAAGTCATCTCTTGCTTTCGACACAATTTTTGCCGAAGGCCAGCGCCGTTATGTTGAATCGCTTTCTGCCTACGCACGCCAATTTCTAGGCCAGATGGATAAGCCGGATGTGGATTTCATTGAAGGTTTATCGCCTGCCGTTTCCATTGACCAGAAATCAACTAATCGCAACCCACGGTCGACTGTCGGAACAATCACCGAAGTTTACGATTACTTGCGTCTGCTTTTTGCTAGAGCTGGAACGCCACACTGCCCTAAGTGCAACAAGGTTGTTACACGACAGTCACCACAGCAGATTGTTGATCAAATTCTTGAACTGCCAGCAACGACGAAGTTTCAGGTGTTGGCCCCAGTTGTGCGTGCCCGTAAAGGCGAGTTTGTTGAACTCTTTAATGATCTGATTACTCAAGGTTATTCGCGTGCCCGAATTGACGGGGAAGTTGTCCAACTTTCAGATGCGCCAAAACTGAAGAAGCAGGAAAAGCACACTATCGAAGTTGTTATCGATAGATTGACTGCCAAGGCGGAAAGCAAGACACGTCTTACTGATTCAATTGAAAATGCTTTGCGCTTGGCCTCAGGAATAGTTGTTTTGGATTTTGTTGATGCAAAGGGCGATGACAAAGAGCGCACCTACAGCGAGCATTTAGCGTGCCACGATTGTGAACTTTCATTTGAGGAGCTCGAGCCACGTTCATTCTCATTTAACTCTCCCTTTGGAGCATGTGCTGAATGTTCCGGAATTGGAACCAAAAAAGAGGTTCATGAGGATTTAATCATTCCCGATGATTCAATCTCAATTAATGAAGGAGCAATTGCTCCTTGGTCTGGAGGGCAATCCTCTGATTATTTTCTACGTTTACTTGAGGCTTTAGCGAAAGATCTACCTTTCTCATTGGATACGCCATGGAAAAAGATTTCAGCCAAGGCACGCGAAGCAATCCTGAATGGTTACGAGTACGAGATCAAGATGAAGTACAAGGGTCGTTATGGTGCGCGTAACTACACAACTGGTTTTGAAGGCGTTATTCCCTTCATTCATCGTAGACATGAAGAGACTGACAGTGATTACAGCCGTGATAAATATGAGGCTTACATGCGGGAAATCGCTTGTGAAAGCTGTAATGGAGCTCGTTTGAAGCCTGAAGTCTTGGCTGTAACGATTGGCAATAAGAACATCTCTGAGATTTGCGAGCTATCAATTGCCGATTGCGCGACCTTCTTGCAGCAAATCAAGCTCAATAAGCGTGAAGCACAGATCGCAGAGCGAGTGATGAAGGAGGTCAATGCACGTCTTGGCTTCTTGCTCGATGTTGGTCTTGATTACCTCTCTCTTGCTCGTCCAGCTGGGTCTTTATCCGGTGGAGAAGCTCAGCGCATCCGTCTTGCAACGCAGATCGGAAGCGGATTAGTAGGCGTACTTTATGTTTTGGATGAGCCATCTATCGGTTTGCACCAGCGTGACAACAAGCGATTAATCGAAACCCTTACACGTTTGCGCAACCTTGGAAACACCCTGATTGTTGTTGAGCATGATGAGGAGACAATCAGAACAGCAGATTGGATTGTTGACATCGGTCCAGGTGCAGGTGAGCACGGTGGCAAGGTCGTTGTTTCAGGAAGTTATGAAGATTTAATCGCATCTAAAGAATCCATCACTGGTGCTTACTTGTCAGGGCGTAAATCTATTGAGATTCCAGCCAAGCGACGTCCTGTAGACCCTAAACGTAAGTTAGTTGTTAAAGGTGCAAAAGAAAATAATCTGAAAGATATTGAAGTTGAAGTTCCACTAGGAGTCTTTGTCTCGGTAACTGGCGTTTCAGGTTCGGGTAAATCAACTCTAGTAAATGACATTTTGTATACAACTTTGGCCAACAAGCTCAATGGAGCACGTTTAGTTCCTGGACGTCATAGAACAGTTTCTGGAATCGAACTTCTAGACAAGGTTGTGCATGTGGATCAATCTCCAATTGGTCGAACACCTCGTTCTAATCCAGCAACTTACACAGGAGTCTTTGACAAGATCCGCGCATTATTTGCCGAAACCTCGGAAGCAAAGATTCGCGGTTATCAACAGGGTCGCTTCTCATTCAATGTGAAGGGTGGACGCTGCGAAAATTGTTCTGGCGATGGAACCATCACAATCGAGATGAACTTCTTGCCCGATGTCTATGTACCTTGCGAGGTATGTCACGGTGCTCGATATAACCGAGAAACTCTCGAAGTTCATTACAAGGGCAAGACCATCGCTGAAGTGCTTAACATGCCGATCGAAGAGGCGCATGGTTTCTTTGAATCTGTTCCAGCTATCGCGCGCTACCTAAAGACCCTCAATGATGTCGGCTTGGGATATGTGCGTCTCGGACAATCAGCTCCAACTCTGTCTGGTGGTGAAGCTCAGCGCGTTAAGTTAGCAACCGAACTTCAGCGACGTTCTACTGGACGAACAATTTATGTTTTGGATGAACCGACAACTGGTTTGCACTTCGAGGATGTCAATAAGTTGTTAACGGTACTTAATCGATTGGTTGACACCGGAAATACAGTGGTGGTGATTGAGCATAATCTTGATGTTATTAAATGCTCTGACTGGGTAATTGATATGGGTCCTGAAGGTGGCTTCAGAGGCGGAATGGTTGTCGCTGAAGGAACCCCAGAAACAGTAGCTGCTGTTAAGGAGAGCTACACCGGTCAATTCTTGGGTGAGATTTTGAAAACAAATCGGCAGGCAACTAAAAAAGTAACACCAGCGAAGAAGTAGTTTCATGGCAGATCCGCAGAGTTATCGGCCGAGCAATATCCCTGAACATCCAGGTGTTTACCGTTTTTACAATAAACAGGACAAGGTCATTTACGTTGGAAAGGCTAAGAATCTCAAGAATCGCTTGAGTAATTATTTCCAAGCCAACCTGGCAACAAAGACGTACCGCATGGTGCATGAAGCGGTACGGGTTGATTGGACAATCGTAAGCACAGAACTTGAGGCGCTTGCTCTTGAATTCAGCTGGATCAAGCAATACCAACCCAAGTACAACGTTCAGTTTAAAGATGATAAGTCGTACCCGTACCTAGCGCTCTCGCTCAATGATGAGTACCCGATGATCTTTATAACCCGCAAAGATAAACGACCTGGACTGAAATACTTTGGTCCTTATACAAACGCGTGGGCGTTGCGAAATACCTTTGAGGTTTTGTTAAAGGTATTTCCTGTTAGATCGTGCTCTTCCTCAAACTTCACTCGGGCTCAGAAAAGTAAGCGTCAATGTTTGTTGGGGGATATAGGAAAATGTGCAGCCCCGTGCGTGGGGTGGATTTCCCAAGAGGATCACAAGCAGCTTGCGCAGAGACTCAATGAGTTTATGGAATCTGGAATGGAGAACATTCTCCCGAAACTCCATGAGGAGATGAATTCAGCTGCATCTAATGAAGAGTTTGAAAGAGCGGCAAGGCTTCGAGATCAGATCGAATCCTTTGAAAAGGCTCAAAAATCAACTGAAGGTAATTTTTCTGATGATTTAGATGGGGATTTCATCTCGATTTACCATGATGGGTTCCATGCAGCAGGCTCCATTTTTTCCATGCAGCGAGGCTCCGTAAAGGGATCACGTTCTTGGATTGTTGATCAAGAGATGGTTCTTGAAGGCCAAGATGAGTTAACAGCTCTCTTGTATTCAATTTACGGAACCGGGGCGATAGCGGTTCCGCGCAATATCTATATCAACTCAGACCCTGCCGATAAGGATCAGTTAGAACAGTGGCTTTCTTCCATTGGATCCACAAAGGTTGAGATCAAAGTTCCACAACGTGGTGAGAAGGCAGAGCTCCTCGATACCGTAAAGAGAAATGCCCAATACTCATTAATTCAGTACCTAAGCAAGCGTGCAACTGATGCGGCTGTAAGCGGCAAGGCGTTGACTGAGATTGAAGAACATTTGAATCTTGGACGAACTCCGCTACGAATCGAATGCTTCGATATCTCAAATATTTCCGGAACTTCAGTTGTAGCTTCTATGGTGGTTTTTGAAGATGGAATGATTAAAAAGAGCGAGTATCGCCGCTTCATCATCGATACCAGCGAAGGGTTTGATGACACCCGTGCCATGCATCAGGTGATTACTCGTCGACTGAAGAGGCTGCTGGATGATAGAAAAGAGAACGAGGCAGAGGTTGCCGAGCTAGGTGGGAAGCCAAGTAAGTTTGCTTATCCACCTCAATTAATTGTCGTTGATGGTGGAAAACCACAGGTCAATGCCGCTCAGCGCGCATTGGATGAACTAGGAATTACCGATATCGCCCTATGTGGTCTGGCAAAGCGTTTAGAAGAGGTGTGGATTCCAGGGTCGAAGGATCCACTGATTCTTCCTCGTAGCAGTGAAGGTTTGTATCTATTGCAACGAATTCGAGATGAGGCCCACCGCTTTGCAATAACTTTCCACCGTTCTCGTAGATCCAAGGTTATGTTGGAGTCCATCTTGGATGAAATTCCACAGTTGGGTTCTGCGCGACGTGCTTCACTATTGGAACGATTCGGCTCGGTGGCGGCAATTAGAAAAGCAACAGTAGAAGAGATTGCAGCAACACCTGGAATAGGGTCAAAGATTGCTTCAATTATTGAAAATCATCTATCTACAATTGCCACACAATCAATCAATACTGAAACTGGCGAGATTATGGAGAGCAAGTAATGGGTACTTCATTTTTTGAACTTCCACCCGAAGACCAGCAGCGGTCACTCACTGCCTTTGCCTCAGATTTATTGAAGAATTACGGTATTCATGATGCAAAGATTTCTTGTATCAACTTCGAATTTAACGCCACCTTTTCAGTCGAAACAGATTCAGGCACAAAGTACGCTCTGAGAATCAATATTAATTCAACCCGAACAGTTGAAAATATGAAGGGTGAAATTGAATGGGTGCGCCACCTCAATCGAACTTCGGGAATCCATACCCCCACACCGATCGCAACATCGAATGACAATTACATCATTTCGGGATTTCACAAGGATTCAGAGCAAACTTTGCACGCAGTAATGTACTCATGGCTTGAAGGCGAAGAGTTAGGCAATGAACCAACCCTCGAGCAGTTACATGAAGTCGGAAGAGCTATAGCGATCCTGCATCAGGAGTCTCATGATTTTTCTCTTACCTCCGAATCCTCACTTCCTACCTTCGATGATTTTTTCTGGGGGACTGAGGATTATCTATTCTCGAATAAATCTAAATTGTCAGACACGGATCGTGCTTTAATCAAAGAGGCGCATGATCACATCATGAAGTTTACAAATGAGCTTTACGCAAATTCTCCGGTTCACATCATTCATGCTGATTTCCATGGGTGGAACCTGATGTGGAATGACAATCGACTTTCTATTTTTGATTTTGATGACTGTGGCTTTGGGGTAGAGGCCCAGGACCTTGCTGTTGTTTTGTATTACCTGGACACTCCCGAGCAAGATGTGGCAA